>Ga0129333_10000165_pt1 | contig 44852 bp, 43 predicted proteins | sample CPB6_08_DNA_FD_94474 | JGI IMG/M metagenome (GOLD analysis project Ga0129333, IMG submission 94474) | Freshwater to marine salinity gradient microbial communities from Chesapeake Bay, USA - CPBay_Sum_0.6_0.8_DNA | ecosystem: Environmental > Aquatic > Marine > Coastal | place: USA: Chesapeake... | reverse complement strand
GGCAACAACTTCGAGTTGGCGATCGCCGTGTGCATCGGCGTCTTCGGCGTCTCGTCGGGCCAAGCACTGGCCGGAGTGGTGGGACCGCTCATCGAGGTACCCGCACTCATCGCCTTGGTGTACGTCGCGCGAGCCGCCCGCCGGCGCTACTCGCTTGCGTGACCCCCATTTCTGGTGCGGGATCTTCACCTATGCGGTGAAAAATCATCACCAAAACACCGGTGGGGACGCCAACAGTTGGTGGGCGAGGGGGGACTTGAACCCCCACGTCCTTGCGAACACTGGCACCTGAAGCCAGCGCGTCTGCCATTCCGCCACTCGCCCGAGTAACAGGGCAGGAACGGTACCAAGACTTCACCAGCCGCCCAACCTGCCCCCGAGCGATCCATACCCGCCCACCTGCGCCGATACCCTTTCAGCCACTTGTGGGTCTGCAGTCGTTCGAGGATGGATTGAGTCGTATGTTCGAGGGAGTTTTCAACCGCGGCTTGCGTAGCGCTGTTCGTCCCATCGAGATCGGCCGCCGCCTCGTTCAGGAAATGGACGACAAGCGGACCGTCGACGCCAAGAGCCGCCGCGTCGCCCCCAACCATTTCGTCGTCCGACTCCACCCGAAGGATCACGACGAACTCTCCGACTTCATCGGCCCTCTCGAAGTCGAACTCGTGGAGGCAGCCAAGGAATACGCGAAGGAAGAGGGCTACCACTTGCGCGGTCCGGTCACCGTTTCGCTCACCACTGACGACTCGCTCAAGTCGGGTCGCATCGGCATCGACTCCAAGATCCGCACGAGCGACAGCCCGGTGAGCGAAGGTGTGCTCTCCGTTCCGGGCGGCAAGACCGTTCGCATCGGCGAACAGCCGATCGTGATCGGACGCCAACCCGATTGCGACATCGTGTTCGACGACCCCAACATCAGTCGCCGTCACGCCGAAGTACGCGTGGCTGCCGGCGAATTCACCGTCGCCGACCTCGGCTCCACCAATGGCACCAAGGTGAACGGAGTCGAGGTCTCGATCGCTCGCGCCCTGCGCGACGGCGACATCATCACGCTCGGCAGCAACTCCATCCGCTTCGAGGCCAAGTAATCGCGATGACCGACCAATTGCTCGGTGTTCTGAAGATCGTCTTCTTGGTCCTGCTCTACGCCTTCTTCGCGCGAGTGCTGTGGGCCGTGTGGAGCGAGGTGCGAGTGCCAGCGCTGCCCCAGGCTTCTCTGCCCACTGCACCACCCGCCGACACCAAGGTGCCGCGTCGCCATCGGGTCACCGAGTTGCGCGTCGTCTCCCCCAAGGAGCTCAAGGGGACTCGGCTCGAGATCTCGGCTACACCACGCCTCATCGGTCGCTCGTCGGATGCCGATCTCTCCATCGCCGACGACACGTTTCTCAGCAGTCGCCACGCCCGCGTGTGGCTCACCAACGGTCAGGCGATGATCGAAGATCTGCAGTCGACCAACGGAACCACGGTGAACGAGCAAGCGATCTCGTCACCCACGATGCTCCACCCCGGTGATCGCATCGCCATGGGTCATCTCGTGGTGGAGGCCGAGCGATGATGCGCGCCGTTTCCGGAGCCGCCACCGACGTCGGGCGCGTTCGCCTCGGCAATGAAGACTCGTATCTCTGCACCGACCGACTGTTCTTCGTGGCCGACGGCATGGGTGGTCACAGTGCCGGTGAGGTGGCCAGTGCCATCGCCGTTTCCACTCTCTCGACCGCTCTGGCCGATCTCGACTCGGTCGCGAGTGACGCCAAGCGAGTGGCCGATGCGGTCCGTGCCGCCAACTCGGCGATCTTCGACGAGGCCGCCCAGGACTCCCGCAAAGCGGGCATGGGCACGACGCTCACCGGCCTCGCCCTCACCGACCCCACCGGACACCGCGCCGTGGTCGCCAACGTGGGTGATTCACGCACGTATCTGTGGCGCCACGGCGAACTACGCCAAGTCACCAAGGACCATTCGCACGTTCAATCCTTGGTCGACCGCGGCGCGATCACGCGCGCCGAAGCGAGGGTCCACTTCCAGCGCAACATCGTCCTGCGCGCCATGGGGATCGACACGTCGGTCGACGTCGACACTTTCGATATCGACCTCGAAGACGACGATCGCTTCATCATCTGCAGCGACGGTCTCGTCGACGAAGCCGACGACGACGAGATCGAGGGTCAGATCCGCCAGGCGACCGACCCTCAGGATCTCGCCGACCGCTTGGTCGCACTCGCCAATACGAATGGTGGCCGCGACAACACCACCGTCGTCGTCGTGGACTTCACGGCTGCTTCGGTGGCCACAGCGAGCCATGCCCCCACGGTGGCGATCGAACGTCCCGTGGAAATGGCTCGTCCGTCGAAATGGTTGGCCGTGGCGGCCTACGGCTCGTGGCTCGTCTCGGCGGCCATCATCATCACGGTGGTCGTGAGCGCTATCACGTCGGGTTGACGGTGCCCACCACCACTCACGCGCAACGTCGTCGCTCGAGCGAGCTACGCCTCGTCGTCCTCGCCGCCATCATCACCGGTGCCGGCTACACCCTCGCCGCCCTCGGCAAGAACTCGGCCATGCCACCGCGCATCCTGCCGTTCCTGGGTGTTGTTCTCCTACTTCTCGTCTCGGCGCACATTGCGATCCGCTGGTTCGCCCGCGGTGCCGATTCCACACTCCTCCCGGTGGCCGCGCTCCTCAACGGCCTCGGCTACGTGATGATCGCTCGCCTCTCCGAACGACTCGCCGGACTGCAGACCACCTGGACTTTCATCGGTATCGGTGTGTTCATCGGCGTGCTGGTGGTCGTCGAACGGATCAACGATCTCTCGCGATTCAAATGGACCTTCTTCTTCACGGGGGCCGGACTCCTCCTCTTGCCGATGGTCCCCGGACTCGGCTTCAGTTCGGGTGGTGCACGCATCTGGGTCAACATCGGACCGATCAACTTCCAGCCCGGCGAATTCGCCAAACTCGCGCTCGCCCTGTTCTTCGCGGCGTATCTCGCCGAACGCGGGAGTCTGATCTCCAACTCGACCCGTCGTCTCGGACCCTTCACCGTCCCCGAGACACGCGATCTACTTCCACTACTTGCCGCATGGGCGTTCTCGGTACTCGTGATGGTCGGCCAGCGCGACCTCGGTTCGAGCCTCCTCTTCTTCACGCTCTTCGTGGTTCTCGTGTGGGTCGCCACCGAACGCACGAGTTATCTGGTCATCGGATTCGGAATGTTCGCCGTGGCCTGTGTGGCGGCGTATCACGCGTTCGACCACGTGCAGACCCGGGTGGCGATCTGGCTCGACCCCTGGAGTCGCTACAGCGGCAAGGGCTACCAAGTCGCTCAGTCGATGTTCGCACTGGGCAGCGGTGGCACCGCCGGAACCGGCCTCGGCCTCGGCGATCCCACACGAATCCCCGAGGCCAAGAACGACTTCATCTTCGCGGCCATCGGTGAAGAACTCGGTCTATTCGGCGCGACCGCGGTTCTCATCGCCTTCGTGCTCATGATCGGCGCCGGACTTCGCACCGCACTGCGTACTCAACGGCCGTTCGAAAAACTTCTCGCCACCGGACTCACCACGATTCTCGGCGTTCAGGCCTTCATCATCATCGGTGGCGTGATTCGCGTCGTACCGCTCACCGGAATCACCCTGCCGTTCGTGAGTTACGGCGGTTCGAGCCTCGTCGCCAACTACGCACTGCTCGCTCTGCTCATCCGCATCAGCGACACATCGGCTCGCCGTCTGGGTGAGGTCCCCGATCAACCCACACTCTCCGAACGCTGGACGGCCCGTCGGGTCGCCCGAGCCGAGAAGAAGGCCGCGGTATGAACCAGCGAATTCGTCGTCTGGCCCTGGCGCTCATAGGACTTTTCGCGATTCTCTTCGTGCAACTCAACGTCATCCAAGTGGGTCGCAAGACCTCGCTCGACGACGATCAACGCAACACCCGTCAGTCGGTGCGCGACTTCAACGAACCCCGTGGCGACATCGTGACCGCCGACGGAGTCGTTGTGGCGTTCTCAGAGCGACGCGACGACGACTCCGGTCATCCTTGGCAACGGGTCTACCCCGAAGGCGAACTCTTCGCCGACGTGACCGGCTACTTCACCTTCGCCTACGGCGCCACTCAAGTGGAGCGAGTGGCCAACGACGTCCTCGCCGGTCGCACCGCACAACAACAGATTCAGGGAATCGCGTCGCTCTTCGACGGCGCCGACACCACCGGTTCGGTCGAACTCACCCTCGACAGTCGTATCCAGGAGGCTGCTCGATCAGCCCTCGGTGACCGCGAAGGTTCGGTGGTCGTGGTCGACGTGCAGACCGGTGCCGTGAAGGCGATGTGGAGCTCCCCGTCGTACGACCCGAACTACGTGGCCACCCACGACGACCGGGCCGCCGGTGACGTACTCGAATTCCTGAACGACGTCCCCGGCAATCCTCTGCTCGCCAACGCGTACCAAGAGCGATACATGCCGGGGTCGACCTTCAAGGTCATCACCACCGCGGCCGCTCTCGATGCCGGTGTGATCACCCTCGCCACGACCTTCGCCGAGGAATCCGAGTTCGTCCCACCGCAAACCGACGACCCGATCCAGAACTACAACCAGAAGACGTGCGGGGGTGACCTCACGGAGGTCTTCCGCCGTTCGTGCAACACGCCGTTCGCCCGCGTCGCCCTCCTCCTCGGTCCGGAGCGAATGGTCGAGGCCACTCGACGTTTCGGCATCGGTGAGAAAATGCCTTTCGATCTGCCCCGTCCGGCCGCGAGCAAGTTCGGCGACGTCGACTACTTCGAGCAGAACCTGCCCCTCCTCGCCATCGGAGGTTTCGGCCAGGGCAACACGCAGATGGTGCCTCTGCACATGGCGCTCATCGCCGCATCTGTGGCCAACAAGGGCGCGATGATGAAGCCCTACGTGATCGATGCGACCTTCGACCACGACGGTCGACTCATGAATCGCACCTCGCCCTCGGTGTGGAAGCAAACCATGACACCGGCCACGGCCGACATCATGAGTGGACTGATGCAAGAGGTCGTGCGCAGCGGAACGGCATCGTGTTGCTTGAAACTCGCCAGCGGAGTCGAGGCTGCGGCCAAGACCGGTACCGCCCAACTCAATGGTCCCGGTGAACCGGAACGATCACACGCCTGGATCATCGGTTTCGCGCCGGCGAGCGCGCCTCGTTACGCATTCGCCGTGATGCTGAAAGGCACGACGGCCGAGATCAGTGCCGGAACCGGCGGAACACTCGCCGGACCGGTGGCCAAGAAGGTCCTCGACGTTGCCCTGACCCGCTGAGCACCCGCCGGTAGCCTCTGACGAAGTTATGTCGGACCGGGAAAGCGTGATTCTCAACGACCGCTACGAGATGCAACAACGCATCGGTCGGGGCGGTATGGCCGACGTCTACCTCGCTCGCGACGTCCTCCTCGATCGATTGGTCGCGATCAAGGTTCTCTTCCCCGAGTTCGCCACCGATCCGGCTTTCGTCGAGCGCTTCCGCCGCGAAGCCCAGTCGGCCGCCAATCTGAATCATCCCAACATCGTGAGCGTGTACGACTGGGGTCGCAGTAACAACACCTACTTCATGGCCATGGAGTACGTCCCGGGCCGAACCCTCGCCGACGCTCTGCGCGACCTCGGTCAGATCTCGGCGGCCAAGGCGGCCGAAGTCGGCATCGAGGTCGCAGCCGCGCTGTCGTTCGCGCATCGCAACAACGTCGTACACCGCGACATCAAGCCCGGCAACATCTTGATCGGCAGCAACGGCCAGCTGAAGGTCGCCGACTTCGGAATCGCGCGCGCTCTCGGCAGCGCGGCCGACTCCGGACTCACCCAGGCCGGTGCGGTCATGGGAACCGCCGCGTACTTCTCACCCGAGCAGGCCCAAGGTGGACAACCCGATCCGCGCAGCGATCTCTATTCGCTGGGCATCGTGCTCTACGAAATGGTGTCGGGGCGAGTGCCCTTCACCGGCGACAATCCGGTCGCCATCGCCTACAAACAAGTTCACGAAGCACCCACGCCACTCAACCAATACGCACCCGATGTTCCTCGTGCGTTCGAAGCGATCGTGGCGCGGCTTCTCACCAAGGATCCGGCGCGGCGGTATCCGACGGCCGAAGCAGTGCGCGACGATCTTCGTCGGTTCCGCGATGGTCTCCCGGTTCAGGCGCTCGCCGCCATCCTCAACAAGAAGGAACTCGATCCTTCGGCAGCGCCGACCGTCGTCACGCCCACCACACCGGTGTCGGAACTGCCACCGCCCACGCTGCCGTCGGCCCCCACGACCCAACGCACCACGGTGGTGATCAGCGATCTTCCGCCGGGGTACGACCCGAGTGGTCCCATCACTCCTCCGGAAGACCTCGGAAATCGGCGACGCAACATCGTGATCGGATCGAGCATCGCGGCCGTCGTGGTGCTCATCGGTCTCGTGATCGGATTCCTCGCGCTCGCCAATCGTTCGTCGTCGGGTCCGTCGGTCGCGGTACCGAACGTGACCAACATGCTTCTCGACGATGCGGTGAGCCTGCTCGATTCGGTCGGTCTCGAGGCGGTTCCGATCGCCGAAGAGAACCCCAGCGTCGAACCCAACATCGTGTGGGCCCAAGACCCCCCGCTCGGTGAGACCCTCGACGAGGGTGGCTCCGTTCGCGTGATCTACAACCCGTCGAACACCCCGATCTCGGTTCCGGATCTGTCCGATCTCACCCTCGAACAGGCTCGAAAAGAACTACTCAATCTCGGTCTCACGATCGGCGAAGTGACCTACGTGAACGATCCGGAGATCGCCGAAGGAATCATCATCTCGTCGTCACCAGCGTTCGGAGAGTCGGTTCTGGGTGGGGCGACCATCGATCTCTCGGTCAGCCAAGGTAAGGGGACCAACCCGATCCCCTCGCTCGACGGAAAGACCATCGAAGAGGCCCGTTCGATCCTCGAAGCCGAGCCTTACAAGTTCACGGTGAACGAAATCATCGAAGCGAGCGACACGATCGAGATCGGCTACGTGATTCGTACGAGTCCGATCACCGGTGCCGAAACACCGATCGGTGCCACGGTCACCGTGTACGTGTCGAATGGTCGAGCCCCCATCAAGGTGCCGCCGGTCGTCGGACTCACCGAAGCGCAAGCCCGAGCCCAACTCACGGCCAAGGGTTTCATCGTTCGGGTCAACTACGTGAATGTGGCCAACGACTCGGCCGATGTCGGTCGTGTGATCTCTCAGAATCCCCGATCGGGAGTCGAAGCCGAAGTCGGGAGTCAGGTCGTGCTCGAGATCGGTCGTGCGACGTCACCCACGAGCAGTTCACAACCGCCGGCATCCGACGCGCCCGGCGCGTGAGTCCTACGCGCGAACGAGGAAGTTTCGCAACATCGTGTGACCGTGTTCGGTCAGGATGCTCTCCGGATGAAATTGCACTCCCTCGATCGGGAGTTCGCGATGACGCATGCCCATGATCATTCCGTCGGCGGTTTCGGCGGTGATGCTCAAACATTCGGGCAACGTCGAGCGTTCAACCACGAGTGAGTGGTAACGCGTCGCCGTCACCGGGGTCGGCAACCCTTCGAACACACCAGCACCGTGGTGCTGGATCGGGCTCGTCTTGCCGTGCATGAGTTCGGGAGCGCGCACCACGTCACCTCCGAACACGTGGCCGATCGCCTGATGTCCGAGGCACACACCGAACACCGGAATGCCTTGCTCGGCGGCCGGGACGATGAGTTCGCACAGAACTCCCGCGTCCTCCGGCCGACCCGGACCGGGTGAGAGCAGGATCCGATCAGGGCGCAGATCGAGAATCTGGTCGACGGTGAGGTCGTCGTTCCGGTGGACCACCGGCTCGGCCCCCAGCTCCCCGAGGTACTGGACGAGGTTGTAAACGAAGCTGTCGTAGTTGTCGAGCACCAGCACCCGAGCCTTCGTCGTCACCCGATCAGCCTGCCACCACAGCCAACTTGTCGCCTACACTTTCCGCCCGTGGCACCTCCCAAACGCAAAACCGGTGGTCGCGTCACCCCGAAGGGCACGACGCCCGGGGCCAGCCGACCCGTGAACCCCGATCACAACGAGTCCGGGGTGGTGGCTTCGTCCCGTTACACGCCGCCGGTTCCCCAATACGTGAAGGAAAGCCCGCGTTGGGTGCCGATCCTGATGTTCACCCTGTTCATCCTGGGTGCGCTCATCATCCTGCTCTATTACTTGGGTGCCGTTCCCGGGGGCCGGAGCAACGTGTACCTGGTCGTTGGCTTGGTCAGCGTCCTCGGTGGTCTGTACACAGCCACTAAGTACCACTAGACGCCTGAGCAGGGTTTTTAGCGCAAAATTCTGCGTCCACAGGCTGTGGACAACCACGGGGATAATCACATTCGTGTAACTCCCCGTTCACTTGGTGAACGAGTCAGGCATCCTCGGAACTGGCCCTATTCGGCCGTGGCCACGAGATCCATTTCTTCCATGCAGTGGCGCGGCGGATCGGGGTCTTCTTCGGCGGCCAAGGTCATCTTGAGTTCGAGCCCGCACACGCTGCACCGGTAGCGAACGCTGACGCGCCGCATCTCGCCCGGCGGAGGGGGCGGGGGAAGCGGTTCAGTCATGCTCCGCAACAGCCCGACCCCGACTCGCCAGAGAAACAGGAAGATGAGGACGGCACCGAGCGTCCAGATCACGGTGCCGAAACTCATCGGATCAGCCGAGTCGTTCGATGATGGTGGCGTTGGCCATGCCGCCGCCCTCGCACATGGTCTGCAGGCCGTAACGGCCGCCCGTGCGCTCGAGTTCGTTCAGCAACGTGGTCATGAGGCGCGCACCCGAGCAACCGAGCGGGTGACCGATGGCGATGGCGCCGCCGTTCGGGTTGACCGTCTCCATGTTGGGGTGGAATTCCTTCTCCCATGCCAACACGACCGAGGCGAAAGCCTCGTTGATCTCGGTGATCGAGATGTCGTTCATGCTGAGCTTGGCCCGCTCGAGAACCTTGCGCGTGGCCGGGATCGGCGCGGTGAGCATGTAACGCGGATCGTCACCGGCGAGGCTGAAGTTCACGAAGCGAGCACGCGGCGTGAGGCCGAGCGCCTTGGCCTTCTCTTCACTCATGATGAGAAGCGCCGCCGCACCATCGGTGATCTGCGAAGAGTTACCGGCGGTGACGCGTCCACCCTCTTCGGCCGGACGGAACGACGGCTTCAACTTGCCGAGGCTCTCCATCGACGTGTCGCGGATTCCTTCGTCGGCAGTCATCATGTTGCCCTCGGCATCCTTGACCGGAAGGATCTCGCGCTCGAAACGTCCTTCCTTGGTGGCCCGAGCGGCTCGCTCCTGCGACTGCACACCGAAACGATCCATGTCGTCGCGGCTGATGTTCCACTTGTCGGCGATCAGTTCGGCCGAGATGCCCTGCGGAACGAGACCACCCTGGGGCTGGTAGCGCTCACCCACCTTCGGGCCGAACGGGAAACCCCACTTGCCATCCGACATCGACGCACCCATGGGCACGCGGGTCATGACCTCCACACCGCAGGCGACGACGACGTCGTACGCGCCGGCCATCACACCTTGGGCCGCGAAGTGCGCGGCCTGCTGCGACGATCCACACTGACGATCGATCGTCGTTCCGGGGACCGACTCGGGCCAGCCGGCGGCGAGCACCGCGTTGCGAGCGATGTTGGCCGCCTGCTCACCGACCTGCATCACACAACCCATCACCACGTCGTCGACGATCGCCGGATCGATGCCGTTGCGGTCGATCAACGCACGAAGCGTTTCGGAGGCGAGATCGACGGGATGCCAATCCTTCAACTTGCCGTTGCGCTTACCGAGCGGCGTGCGGATGGCATCGACGATGACTGCGTTGTACATGGGAGGACTCCTGGATTCGACGGAACCGGAACGACCGGCGGGCTTCAGTTTGCTTCGTCGTCACCGGAACCGACGAACCCGACCCGACCGAGCGAATCGGCGCCCACTCAGGTCCTGAATGGTGCGACTTTGCTGATGGCCCGTGACATCGTTCCGACGTCGGTCTCCGACAATTCGGCGGCGAATTCCCGCTGGATGGCCCGGCGGTAGAGGATGTTGGCGTCACGCCACACGAGTCGGCCCATGCGGGTGAGCGTGACCATGACCGCCCGATTGTCCTCGGCGGTCGGGGCCGGTTCGCGCGTCACGTATTCCCGATCGACGAGTGAGTCGATGCGTCGCGACAACGTCGACGGAACGGCCGAGAGCGCTTCGGCGAGTTCCTTCACCCGCATCTGGTCGTCGTTGTGCGCGAGTACGGCGAGGATGTCGAACTGGGGCAGAGACAACTGAAACTCATCGGCCATCTCGGCCTCGATGAGACGCGAGACGACCTCGGCCGCCGTCTGAAAGGCCCGCCACAGCGCAACTCTCTCGGAGTCCAGCCTCGGCATTCAGTTCCGCGTTTCGTCGGTCTCGGCCATGGTGTCGCTCACTTACGTCCCCGGTGGGACTCGCCTCCCCAAGCGATTCGCCAAGAACACTAACGAACGCCTGCCTCGTTGTCACGGGAAAGTTCCGCTTGCAACAAACAGTGGAGAAGCTCAGGATCCGAACGTCGACACGAGTTCGAGCGCCTGCTCCCATGTCGCGCGCTCGGCGAGCAACTTCCGGAACGGCATCAACTGTTTCGGGCGGCTCACGCCAAGCGCCGCACACAGTCGTCCGTCGCGGTGATAGAGGGCCACGAACGACTTCTCGTCAGGTGAGCCGGCGACGATCTCGATGTCTTCATCGCCCTCGGCCCGGCCAAGGAACTGGATGCGCACACCGAACTGGTCGCTCCAGAAGAACGGAACTTCGGCATACGGCTTGGGGGTTTCACCGCGGGCGACCGCCAAGAGGTTCCGGGCTGCCGCCGCACCTTGTTCGGATGCATTGGTCCAGTGCTCGACCCGCACCTCACGTCCGAGGAGTTCGTTGGGCCAACGCGCCACGTCGCCGGCGGCGTAGACACCCGAGACTCCGGCGCACAACGTTGCATCGCACACCACACCATCGCGAATGGTGAGCCCGGAATCGTTCAGCCACTCGGTCGCTGGCGACACGCCGACGCCCACCACCACCACATCGGCGGGCACGATCTCGCCGCCTTCGAGTTCGACCCCGGCCACCCGACGACTCGCACCCTCCACGAATCGCGCGACCTTCACACCGCAACGCAGATCGACGCCGTTCTCCGGATGGATCTGCGCGACGAGACGCCCCATTGCCACACCGAGACCGCGCATCAAAGGTGCTTCGGCTCCTTCGAGAACGGTGACCCGACAGCCGAGTTGTCGTGCGGTGGCCGCCACTTCGAGCCCGATGAAACCGGCGCCGATCACCACGACCCGCCGATCGGCCACGAGTTCACTGCGCAAGCTGAGTGAATCGTCGAGGCCGCGCAACACGTGGATACCGGCCCATTCGGGCTGATTCGGCAGCCGACGAACTCGGCCACCCGTCGCCACGATCAGCCCATCGAACGCGACGGTCCGCCCCGAGGCCAGCACAACTTCGCGCTTCGTGGTGTCGAGACGCACGGCGGCCTCACCGAGGATCCACTCGGCATCCAGTGACTCCAGGTCTTCGGGTTTGCGCAGACGAATCCGGTCGGGCTCCCATTCGCCGGCGAGCACCTTCTTCGACAACGGAGGCCGGTCGTAGGGCGGACCGGGTTCGTCGCCGATCATCACGATGCGACCGGCGAACTTCTCCTGACGAAGGGTTTCGGCGGCCCGCAATCCGGCGAGTGAAGCACCCACGATCACGATCTGCTGGGGGTCGGACGCCATGCACCAACGATGCCACGCTCGGGTGGGGTCGCACCAACGAGCCGACACAATGAACGAGTGGACCATCCGCTGATCGAGGATCCATCCGACCCCCGACTGGCCGACTACATCGGTCTCTCCGACCGAGACATCAATCGTCGCCGCGAGGAAGAGCGCTTCTTCATCGCCGAAGGCCCCGAAGTAGTACGGCGTCTGGTCGCCAGCGGCCTCGACATCCGCTCCATCGTCGTCTCACCGAATCGGGTGGCCGACATGCGCGAAGCGCTGGCGGCGACGAACGCCCCGGTGTATCTGGCCGAACGTTCGGTGGTGTCGGCGGTGGCCGGATTCGATCTGCATCGTGGTGTGATCGCCGCGGCCAATCGCCCACCGACGACTTCGTTGAGCGACGTCCTCCGACGACCTGCGGTCGCCGGCGGTGGTCACCGCATCGCGATTCTCGAAGGTCTGAACGACCACGAGAACCTCGGGGCCATCGCTCGCTCGGCCCGGGCCTTCGCCATCGACGCGCTGGTTCTCGACGAACGATGCGCCGATCCGTACTACCGCCGAACTGTCCGCGTGTCGATGGGCGAGATCCTCTTCCTTCCCATCGTGCGCATGCCCGTGGAGTCGGCCATGGAAGTCATCCGTTCGGCGGGTGGTTCGAGCCTGGCCCTCACGCCCGCCGCCGACGCCACGGCGATCGGCGATCTCACGATCGATCACGATGCACCACTTGCATTCGTGCTCGGTGCCGAGGGCAGCGGGCTCACCAGCCCCACTCTCGTCGCCGCCGATCACCGAGTCCGAATCGACATCGCACCCGATGTCGATTCACTCAATGTGGGGCATGCGGCGGCCGTAGCCTTCGCGCTGCTTCGCCGTCGAAACAGTTAGCGCGGACGTCGAGCTTTCCGTCGCGCACGGTGTAGAGCGACCATCCGGCGAACGAACCACCTGACTGCTCGCCCTTCCACTGCGCCCACGCCACCTTGTCGTCACCCGCGGCGTCGACGAGGCTGAACGTGGTGCCCGATGCATCGGGGCCGACCAGCGCACGACACTCGGCTTCGGCGTCGTTACGCCAGAACTCCTGCACCAGCGTCAACGCCGAACCGGAGGTGGTGGTGCCCTTCATCTCGTGCGCCGCGCTCACGTGATCGGGTTGTACATCCGGGCGGATCCGGGCATACGCCGCGACGTCCACGTAATCCGACGCGTAACACACCAACCCATCGCGCAGGCGGTACACGCTCTGGCCGGCGATCGGGTACTCGGTCCCACCGACGGGAACGACCATCTCCCAACGCGACCAGCCGACCGTTGTTTCGGCCACGGTTTCCCAGTTGGCGAAATAGACACCCATCTTGGGTAACCGTCGTTCCATCTCACCCATGAAGCCGGCGATGGCTTCGCGTCCACGCTGAGGTCCGGCAAACGGATCGCAATAGACGGCGTCGTCGGTGAAGAACTCGACGAGGCGCGTGTAACGCTGGTCGTCCTCGACCGAGCCGAACATCTGGATGATGTCGTGCGCGGTCGCCATGCGAATCAGCCTCGTCCGCCGCCCGGGGCGATGGCGTTCACGCCATCGGTGCGGAACGCTGGATCGTGCTTGCGCAGCTCGGCGCGGGCGATGGTCATCTTGTGCACTTCGTCGGGGCCGTCGGCCAGACGCAACGTGCGAATACCTGCGTACATTCCGGCCAAGGGGAAGTCCTGCGACACGCCACCACCACCGTGGGCCTGGATCGCCCGATCGATGATCTTGAGGGCCACGTTCGGCGCGGCCACCTTGATGGCCGCGATCTCGGTCCGGGCGCCCTTGTTGCCGACGGTGTCCATGAGCCAGGCCGTCTTCAGCGTGAGGAGTCGGATCATCTCGAGTTCGATTCGCGCTTCGGCGATCCAGTCCTGAATGTTCGATCGCTCGGCCACGCGCTTTCCGAAGGTCGAGCGACTCAGAACGCGCTGGCACATGAGCTCGAGTGCGCGCTCGGCGGCACCGATGGTCCGCATGCAGTGATGAATACGGCCGGGTCCGAGCCGGGCTTGCGAGATCATGAAGCCGTCGCCTTCGGAAGCCAACAGGTTGCTCACGGGTACGCGGCAGTTCTTGAACCGAACCTCGCCGTGTCCTTCGACGTCGTTGTAACCGAACACGCGAAGATCGCGCACCACCGTGACACCGGGGGTGTCGACCGGCACGAGAATCTGGCTCTGCTGCTTGTGGGTGGCGGCCGCGGTGTCGGTTTTGCCCATCACGATCATGATCTTGCAGTTCTTGTGGAAGATGTTCGACGTCCACCACTTGCGACCGTTCAACACGTAGTGATCGCCGTCGCGCTCAATGCGCAAAGAGATGTTGGTCGCGTCCGACGAGGCCACATCGGGCTCGGTCATGCCGAACGCACTACGGATCTCGCCGTCGAGAAGCGGGCGGAGCCACCTCTCCTGTTGCTCGGCCGTACCGAACATGGTGAGGACTTCCATGTTGCCGGTGTCGGGGGCCGAGCAGTTGCACGCTTCGGATGCGATGGGCGAGCGGCCCATGATCTCGGCGAGCGGGGCGTAGTCGAGGTTGCTGAATCCTTCACCCCACCAACCCGAGTGCGGTTGGAAGAGATTCCACAATCCGCGCTTCTTGGCTTCCGCCTTCAGGGTGTCCATGATCGGCGGATAGAAGTGCGGATCACCGGACTCGTGAACCTGCTGGTCGTACACGGACTCGTTCGGATAGATCCACTCGTCCATGAACGCGAGCAGACGCTCGCGGTACTCGAGACACCGGTCGGAGAAGGCGAATTCCATGGGATCGACCGTACTCCTTACGACTTTCGACGCCGAAACCCTCGTCGATCCTCGGCTTTGAGCCGTGCTTTCTGCTCGTCTTCGAGAGCCGCTTCCTCGGCCACGAGGCGTTTCATGCTCTCGAGCCGACGCGGGTCGAGCGTTCCGCCCTCGACGGCGTTCCTGACTGCACAGCCCGGTTCCTCTTCGTGTTTGCAATCCCGGAACCGGCAGTCGTCCATCAGGTCGAAGATGTCGGCGAACGCGCGCTCGATGCCGTGACCACTCGACCACAGACTCACGGCGCGTACACCGGGAGTGTCGATGAGCCAGCCCGCGGAACCCACCGGCTCCGCCGGGAGGGCCACGAGTGACGAAGCGGTGGTGGTGTGTCGACCGCGTTGATCGCCCTCGCGTACCGACTCGGTCCGTTGCGCGGAGTTACCGACGAGAGCGTTCACGATCGTGCTCTTGCCGACACCGCTCGCACCGAGGAGGGCGATCGTTCGACAACCGGCCGCGTAGCGGCGAAGTTCGTCGAGGCCGTCGCCACGAATGCCCGACACCACGTGGAACTCCACGCCGGGGGCGACCGAGCGAAGTGATTCGAGGCGCGCGCCTTCCTCTACCGGATCGTCGAGGAGATCGCGCTTCGACAACACGACCACCGGCGTCGCACCGCTGTCGAAAGCCAGGACGAGTTCGCGCTCGAGTCGCCGCTGGTTCGGCGGACTGGCGATGGCGTGCAGCAGGAAAACGAAGTCGATGTTGGCCGCAATAGTGTGAGCCTCGGCGCGCTGACCCTCGAAACTCGCCCGTCGCACGAAGGCACTCCGGCGGGGAAGCACCGACTCGATTCGCTCACCATCGGGTGACACGACGACCCAATCACCCACGGCGACGTCGGCGCCGATGTTCCGGACCCGGGCGACATCGCCCGCCGAGTCCGCAGTGGGTGGCGAGTACCAGACGGTGCTCCAGCCCCGGTCGAGTCGTGCCACCCGTCCGGGCCGCGCGCCGGGTTCGAGACCAACCGACGATTCACGCCAGATTTCGTCCCATGTCACATCCCAGCCCAGGGATTCGATTCCGACCGCCACGGGACCGACCGTAGCCTTCGTGCCGGCGTGTCCTCCCCCACCCAACACGCCGAGGATTCCATGCTTGCCCGTATCGCCCGCTGGTGCTTCCGTCATCGTTGGCTCACCATCATCATCTGGATCGCCACGCTCATCGGCGGTTCGGCAGTAGCGCAAGGAGTCATGGGTGGTGATCGTTTCGAAACACGTTTCTCGATCCCACAGACCGAGAGCCGCCGCGCGCTCGAACTCCTGGACGAAGCGTTCCCCGACAAGGACTCGGTGACCGACGCGCAAATCGTGGTCGAAGCACCGCAGGGAATCGACGACCCGGCGGTCAAGAGCGCGCTGTCGTCGCTCTTCCTTTCGGTCACCGACGGAGTGCCGGGGTTGCGACTCACGAGTCCCTACGAACTGCCGAACATCACGAACCCGGCCGGTGGTGAGCGACTCATCTCTTCCGACCGGACGATCGCGTATGCCGAACTCGGACTGCCGGCCATCGAATCCCAAGAGGGTCAGACACTGCTCGGTGAGCGCATCATGGAGGTCGCCAACGAGCACCTGGCCGAGGTGCCATTGCCCGACGGCGTGAGTGTGGAGTTCGGTGGCGACCCGTTCGTGGACTTCGAACTACCCGAGAGCGAAGTGGTCGGCTTGCTCGCCGCCATCATCATTCTGGTTCTCGCGTTCGGTTCGGTGCTCGCCATGGGTTTGCCCATTGGGACTGCTCTGATCGGGCTCGGCACCGGAGTGGCGATCATCACGATGATCAGTCACCTCATGGAGATGCCCGACTTCTCGTTGCAGATCGGCGCCATGATCGGTATCGGCGTCGGAATCGACTACGCGCTCTTCATCGTCACGCGATATCGCGAAGGTCTACGCAGTGGTATGTCACCCGAAGACGCCACGGTCGTGGCCGCCGACACCGCCGGACGCGCGGTGCTCTTCGCCGGCATCACCGTCATGATCTCGCTACTCGGCATGTACATGATGGGCATGGCTTTCGTCTACGGACTCGCCATCGCCGGATCGGTCGCCGTGGGCTTCATGGTGCTGGCCGCCCTCACTCTGTTGCCCGCCTTGCTCTCGCTCGTGCGTCATCGGATCGACGTGACCACGCGAGCGGCGCTCGCTTCGCTCGTGGTGTTCGCGACGTTGTCGCTCGTGGGCGTGATCTTCCTCGGAACGCTGTCGCTCCTACCGGTCGGGCTTCTGGCCGCCGTGGTGATCATGGCCTTGAGTTTCCTCATCAAGAGTTGGCGCACACCGATCGCCCATCGTGAACCCAAACCACGTGAAGAACAGATGTGGTTCCGCTGGAGTCGTCTCGTGCAACGGCGGCCGTGGACGTCGTTCGCTCTGGGTCTCGCCTCGCTGATCGCCCTCACGCTGCCGCTCTTCGGTATGCGTCTCGCATTGAGTGACAACGGAAATCGCGCCGAGTGGCAGACCGCGCGTCGGGCCTACGACCTCCTCGCCCGCGGCTTCGGCCCGGGATTCAGCGGACCGCTCACGTTGGTGGGCGAAGTACCGGCCGACGCGAGTGCCGACGACATCGCGCGCGCCAACGAATCACTCACCGAAGCTCTGCGGGCCGAGGACGGAGTGGCCTACGTGTCGGAGCCCATGGCGGTGACTCCCGAGCTCACGTTGTGGAAGGTCGTGCCGAGCACCGCGCCGCAGGACGAGGCGACATCGGAACTCGTGCATCATCTGCGCGATCAGGTCATCCCGGGCTCACTCGACGCCGCGAACATGACCGAGTACCCGATCAATGTCGGTGGTTTCACCGCCATCGCGGTGGATCTCTCCGACTACTTCGGCCAACGCGTGTTCATATTCATCGCCGCGGTGCTGGTGCTGTCGTTCCTCTTGTTGATGGCGGTCTTCCGCAGTCTTCTGGTGCCGCTCAAGGCGGTGCTCATGAACCTGCTGTCGATCGGTGCGGCCTATGGCGTGGTGGTGGCGGTGTTCCAGTGGGGTTGGCTCGCCGATCTCATCGGCGTGGGTCGGGCCGGGCCCATCGAACCCTTCATCCCGATGATGTTGTTCGCCATCGTCTTCGGCCTCTCGATGGACTACGAGGTCTTCTTGCTCTCACGTGTGAAAGAGGAGTTCGACCGGACCGGTGACAACAGTTCGGCCGTAGCCGACGGTCTCACCGCCACCGCGCGCGTGATCACCGCGGCGGCCCTGATCATGGTGGCCGTCTTCGGAAGTTTCGTGGCCGGTGACGACCGCACGGTGAAGTTGTTCGGGCTCGGCCTCGCCGTGGCCGTCTTCATCGATGCCACTCTGGTCCGAATGGTGCTCGTACCTGCGACGATGGAACTTCTCGGGGCGCGCAACTGGTGGATTCCGAAGTGGCTCGATCGACTGCTTCCGCGCATCGACGTGGAAGGCCATGCGAACACGGTGGGAACCGAGCGCACTTGACAAGCGACCGGCCGATGCCGTAGCGCTAGATAAATATGACCGCCCCCACCGGTAAACCCCTCGTCATCGTCGAGTCGCCCGCCAAGGCCAAGACGATCGGCAATTTTCTCGGCTCCGAGTACGAAGTTCGTGCGTCGGTCGGCCACGTTGCCGACCTTCCATCGAAGGGTCTGGCCGTGGACGTCGACAATCACTTCAAGCCCGAATACGTGCTCACCGAGCGCGGCACGAAGGTGGTCAAGGAACTCCGGCAGCTCGTGAAGCAGGCGTCGGCGCTGTATCTCGCAACGGACGAAGACCGCGAGGGTGAGGCGATCAGCTGGCATCTCTACGAGAACCTGAAGTCGGCAGTGAAGCCGGGCGTGCCGGTGCACCGAGTGGTGTTCCACGAAATCACCAAGGGCGCGATCGATCACGCCTTCGCCCATCCCCGCGACCTCGACATCGGACTCGTGGACGCTGCCGAGACCCGGCGCATCCTCGATCGACTCTTCGGCTACGAGGTGTCGCCGGTGTTGTGGCGCAAGGTGAACCGCGGATTGTCGGCCGGTCGTGTTCAGTCGCCGACCATTCGTCTGATCGTGCAGCGCGAACGTGAGCGCATCGCCTTCGTGACCGCCGCGTACTGGGGTCTCGACCTCGTCACCGGGACCAACCCGTCGTTCAAGGCCGCCCTCCTCGAACTCGACGGCGTGCGGATCGCGACCGGCAAGGACTTCGACGAGCAGGGTCGCCCGAACAACAAGGTCACCGTGCTGGCCGAGGCGGCGGCGCTGTCGCTGGTGGAGCGCCTCCGCACGGCACCGGTTGCGGTGCAATCGGTCGAGGAGAAGCCGTACCGATCGTCGCCCAAGCCCCCGTTCATGACGAGCACACTCCAGCAGGAGGGCGGGCGCAAACTCCGCCTGTCGGCCCAGCAGGTGATGCGAACCGCTCAGGGTCTGTACGACCGCGGATTCATTACATATACACGTACGGATTCGGTGGTCCTGTCGGACGAGGCCCTGGGTGCAGTACGCGACCAGATCCGGGCCGATTTCGGCGGCGATTTCCTGACCGACTCGCCCCGGCGGTATGCCAGCAAGGTCAAGAACGCGCAGGAAGCCCACGAGGCGATCCGCCCGAGCATCCCGCTCCGGCACCCCGACACCCTGGGTGGTCAGTTGTCGGGCCCGGACCTCGCGCTCTACCGGTTGATCTGGCAGCGGACGATGGCATCGCAGATGGCCGACGCCAACGGTGTGACGGTGTCGATTCGCTTGGCCGCCACCGCCCCGGCCACCTCGACCGAGACGGCCAACGAGTGCGTGTTTTCCGCGAGTGGCACCACCATCACCTTCGCCGGTCACCGCAAGGCGTACGAAGAAACCCGCGATGACGATGCGGAGTCGGGTGAGGAATCCGAAGCGCTGCTGCCGCCGCTGAAGATCGGCGATTCCGTGAAGGTGGACCAACTGCTTCCGAGTGGCCACGAAACCACGCCACCGGCTCGCTTCACCGAAGCATCGATCGTCAAGCGACTCGAGGAACTCGGCATCGGACGTCCGTCCACGTGGGCATCGATCATCCAGACGATCCAGGACCGCGGCTACGTGTGGAAGAAGGGTCAGGCCCTCGTACCCACTTGGACCGCGTTCGCCGTGGTGACTCTGCTCGAGCGTCACTTCGGTGAGATCGTCGACTACCAGTTCACGGCCGGCGTGGAGGAAGAACTCGACCAGATCGCCAACAAGGCGTTGGCCAAGGACGAATGGCTCCGCGCGTTCTATTTCGGTGATGCCGAGATGGGCGACCTCGGCGAACTCGGCCTCAAGCGACTCATCGAACAGAACATCACCGACATCGATGCTGCCGAGATCAACTCGTTCACGATCGGTGCCGATCCGTCGACCGGTGAAGTCGTGGCCGTGAAGCCCGGCAAGTACGGCCCCTACGTGAAGCGCGGCGACGACACGGCGAGTGTGCCCGATGCGCTCACTCCCGATGAACTGACTTTGAACGAAGCGCTACGTCTGTTGTCGTTGCCCAAGAACGACGAACCGATCGGTGAATTCGACGGTCATCCGGTGTTCCTGAAGAACGGTCGTTACGGCCCCTACGTGCAGTGGGGAACCATGGACGTGCCACCGCTCGGACTCGAGAAGCCCAAGATGGTGAGCCTCTTCAAGACGATGGTTCTCGAGCGGATGACGATGCACGACGCCGAGCAGTTGCTGACGTTGCCTCGCACACTCGGTATCGATCCGTCCGATGGTGAGCCGATCATGGCCAACAACGGTCGTTACGGTCCGTACGTCCAGAAGGGCACCGACTACCGAACGATCGACAACGAGGAACGTCTTCTGACGATCACCCTCGACGAAGCCGTCGACATTTTTTCGCAGCCCAAGCAATTCCGTCGTGGACGTTCGGTCGCGGCCAAGGGTCCGCTTCGCGAGTTCGGCACCGATCCGGTGAGCGAACTGAAGGTCGTGGCCCGCGAAGGTCAGTACGGCGTGTACGTGACCGACGGTCAGGTGAACGCTTCGATCGGCAAGGGTGACCGCATCGAGGACATGCTCCCCGAGCGCGCCTACGAGCTCCTCGCCATCCGCCGCGAGGTGATGGCCGAGAAGGGCATCGGCCCCAAGAAGAAGGCGGCCAAGAAAGCTCCAGCGAAGAAGGCCCCCGCCAAGAAGAAAGCCGCCAAGAAGGCTCCGGCGAAGAAGGCTGCACCGCGCAAGAAGGTCTGACCCACCTCGAAGACAGGTGGAGGGCGACTGGCTAGCGTTTGACCGTATGCCCACCGACCGTCCTCGCTACATCGCGTTCGAAGGCATCGAGGGTTGCGGCAAGTCGACGCAAGCGACCCGACTCGCCACCGCGCTCGGCGCGGTTCTCACGCGCGAGACGGGTGGCACCGCGATCGGTGCGCGAGTGCGCGAGGTTCTGCACGACCCGGCCAACACCAATCTCAGCCCGGTGGCCGAGGCATTGCTCATCGCCGGTGACCGCGCGCAACACCGGGCCGAGGTGCTCGCACCGGCACTGGCCGCCGGCAAGCACGTGGTGAGCGATCGCAGCGTGTATTCGAGCCTCGCCTACCAGGGTCACGGTCGCGGACTCGATCTGCCGATGTTGCGCACCGTGAACGACTGGGCCCTCGATGGTCGCTGGCCCGATCTCGTGATCCTTCTCGATCTCGATCACGACGTGGCCATGCAGCGCTTGGCCTCGCGAAGCCTCGACCGCTTCGAGCGCGAGACGACTGATTTCTTCTCGCGGATTCGCGCCGGGTTCCTGGCCATGGCGGCCGACGAGAAGCATCGCTGGGTCGTGCTCGATGCGGCACGAACCGCCGACGAAATCGAATCCGATGTGCGCCACGCCGTGCGCGAGAAGTTCGGACTCTGACATGGCGGCCTCGACCGGAACTCGCTCGGTCTTCGACCACGTGGTCGGACAGGACGCGGCGATCGAAACGCTGCGCGCCCTTGCCGACTCTCCGGCGCATGCCTACCTCTTCGTCGGCCCACCCGGATGTGGCAAGGACACCGCCGCTCGTGCCTTCGCCGCACTGCGACTGCAAGGTTCGGAGGATGCGAATGGTCGTACGGCCGATCTGGTCATGCGCGGCATTCACGTGGATGTTCACGAAGTGGAACGCGAAGGTGCGTCACTTCTCATCGACACGGTGCGTGACGAGATCGTGGCCAAAGCCGGACAGAGTGCGGTGGAAGCCGATCGGCGAATCATCATCGCCTTCGAGTTCCATCTGCTTTCCGACATCGCCCGACCGGTGCTGCTGAAGACGCTCGAAGAGCCCGACGGGCGAACCGAGATCATTCTCGTGGCCGACGAAGTATCGGCCGAGATGACGACCATCGCGTCGCGCTGTGTGCGCGTCGGCTTCGTACCAGTACCCGACGATTTGATCGTCGCTGCTCTCGAAGCCGAAGGAGTGCCGACCGACCGGGCCACCGAATTGGCCTTCGTGGCCGCCGGCGACCTCGAGCGGGCCCGCGTGCTCGCCGCCGACACCGAACTGTCGAACCGGATCGCGTTCTTCCGCGACGTACCCCAGCGCCTCGACAGTCGCCTTTCCACCGCAGTGGCCCTGGTGGCCGAGATCAGTGCCGCCATCGAAGCGGCTCTCGAGCCCTACAAGCTTCGTCACCAGTCGGAGATCGACGATCTCGACGAACGCGCGCGTCAACTCGGCGAACGTGGTGGTGGACGCACCAAGGTGGTCGAGCGACACAAGCGCGAACTGCGTCGCTTCCGCACCGACGAACTCCGGTCGGGATTGCGGGTTCTGTCGCTCGTGTATCGCGAGGCCATGGCGGCGCTGGGGACCGAAGCTCCTCCGCACGAAGTGATCGCTCTTTCCGATGCCGTGCATGCGATTCGCTTGGTGAGTGACAACCTGCGACGCAACGCGAACGAGCGACTCCAACTCGAGAATCTCCTGATGAACCTGCCATCGCTGCGGAGGGACTGATGCCCAAACTCACCCCGGACGGGTTCGACGCGTTTCTCGACGAGCGTGGCCATCTCGCCCGCATCGCAACGGTGGATACCGACGGTCTGCCGCGGGTTCTCCCCCTGTGGTTCATCGCCATCGACAACCAGATCCTCTTCACGCCGAGATCGCCGGCGATCATCTGGAAGAACATCGTGCGCGACCCACGCATCGGGATCTGCATCGATGAAGAAGCCAGTCCGTGGCGCAAGATCACGGTGCAGGGAATGGCGCGGGTGGTGCACGAACCGGGTCACGACGATGACTGGCGCGACATCTACCGCCGGATCGCCAAGCGCTACGTGGCCGACGACGCGGCCGACGGATACGTGGACGGCACCGACGATCAGCCGCGGGCGCTCTGTGCAGTGGACCTCGCAGCACCGACGACCAAGGTGGTCACGTGGCGCATGCCGGTGACCGGTGAAGACCCACGTGGAATCTGGGCCAAGCGGTATTACTTGCCGGGTACCAAATGGGCATACGAATGACGCGCCGGTAGCATCTTCGCCCACTGCCCGGGTAGCTCAGTCGGTAGAGCAACGCACTCGTAATGCGTAGGTCAGGGGTTCGATTCCCCTCTCGGGCTCCAGAGAGTCACTGTCGATCGGCCGTTGCCCGCCATCAGTAGAGTCGAACCCGAAGACGGACCTGTACCGGCGTCGGGAGACTCACATGCGTTTCAAGAAAACTGGTTTGGTCGTTGCCGCCGGATTGCTAGTGATCACCCCGATCGTCGCCAGTGCCGCGGCCGGTGACCTCGACAGCGGATTCGGAGACGACGGAATCGTGACCACCGACGTCGGACTACTCGACGACTACGGTCAAGCTACGGCGATCCAAGAAGACGGGAAGATCATCGTCGCCGGCTACAGCTACAACGCCACCACCCAGAATGATTTTTCGGTCGTTCGCTACAACACCGACGGCTCACTCGACGAAGGCTTCGGCACCGGCGGCAAAGTCATCACGGACATCGACTCGGGGACGGAAGAACAAGTTACGGCGGTCGCCATCCAGAGCGACGGAAAGATCGTCGTCGCCGGACAAATCTTTAGTGGTGTCACGAACTACGACTTTGCGGTCGTTCGGTACAACACCGACGGCGCCCTCGACACTAGCTTCGGCGGCGGAGACGGCAAAGTCACCACGGTCGTCGGCAACTTTGGCGATTTCGTAAGTTCAGTTGCGCTCCAGGCAAATGGGAAGATCGTCGTTGTCGGAAGCAGATACAACGGTGTCGATAACGACTTCGCGGTCGTTCGCTACAACACCGACGGCACCCTCGACACCAGTTTCGACGGCGACACCGGCACCGGAAACGGCAAAGTCATCACCGACGTGGCTGGAAGGGCCGACGTCGGAAAATCGGTTGCCATTCAGTCCGACGGCAAGATCGTCGTCGCCGGCCACAGCTACGGTGTTGCCACAGACTTTGATTTTGCGGTCCTTCGCTACGACACCGACGGCACCCTCGACACCGACTTCGGTGGCACCGGAATCGTCATCACTTCGATTGGTCTCGATAATGACTTCGTCTATTCGATCGCCCTCCAAAGCGACGGAAAGATTGTTGTCACAGGGGAATACTGGGAATCAATGAATTTCGCCGTCGTGATCGTTCGATACGACACCGACGGCACCCTCGACACCAGCTTCGACGACGACGGCATTCACATCATCGACATAAGTGGGGGCAATGACCAAGGTGCCGCGGTCGCTATCCAAGACAATGGAAAGATCGTCGTCGCAGGATCAAGCCAGAACGGTCCTTATTTGGACTTCGCAACCATGGTCTTCAACGCCGACGGCTCCCTCGACACCAGCTTCGGTGGCACCGGAATCGTCACCATGTCGATCGGCCCGGCCGACGACCTCGCGTACTCGGTCGCCATCCAAGACGACGGACGAATCGTCGTCGCTGGGTACAGCGTCACGCTTTCCGGATCAGACTTCGCAGTCGTCCGCTACGAAGGTCAGCGAATTCGTCGCGCCCGACCCAGTCGAACCCTCGTCTTCGATGCTGCTGGCGGAATCTGCTCGGGCGAGAGCGCTAGTTGGACAGTTCGCTTCCGAGGTACGTACACCCTGCCCACTGACTGCACACGCGACGGTCACGTGTTCCTCGGATGGACTCGTGACCCGGCTCTCACTGCACCTGAGCATCTCCTCACCGACACCATCTCGCGATCCGCGAACCTCACCGCCGTTTGGGGAGCACTCCCCGCCGCGCCAGCATCAGTGAAGGTTCTCGCGAACTTCCTGTGCGGCAGGGATTGCACTTCGGCACTCGTCGTCTGGCCAGTCGGTACCGACACTGCCGTCATCACCGTCGACGGACTCGAAGCCACGTGCTCGACACGAGGCGAAGGCCTCGAACTGCGATGGTGCCTGGTCGCCGGACTCGCGTCTGGCTCCAACCACACGGCCAGTGTTTCCTGGCGTAATCAATACGGCGAGGGGCCAGCCACGACGACCGCCTTCACCCTGCTCTGAGTGCCCCAACGCTCGCGGCGGGCGGCATTTTCGATGCCCCGGGAACGACCGACTAGTTTCGAAAGTGGAAGTCGGGCGACGACGTGAACAGATCGTCCGGCAGAGGGGAAACACATGCGGACCATCGCATCACTACTTTTGGCCTCGACGCTCGTTGTTGCCATCTCATGCAGCGACGATTCCGGTGATCGCTGCGTGGACGAGTTCAGTAACGAACTCAAAGACGCCGACGGGTACACCCCGGCTGCAGAATCGCAATTGTGCAGCGCGCTACTTGGTGCGACATCCACTTCTTCGCCGGAAACCTCCACGACCGAGGTGTCCACCACCGTGGTGACGACGACCGAAGCACCCACCACGGTTGCCGCCGCCACGACTCCGGCCACCACCAAGCCGAAGTCGACCACCGCGCCAGTCACGGCACCAGCGACAACCCCGGCACCCACGACTCCGCCCACGACCGCGCGGCCCACCACGACTGCACCGGCCACGACGCAGCCCGCTCCTGGCGACTCGACCCCCGACTACTGATCAGGTGTCGCGAGTTCGCTGAACCATCAGCGAACTCGGTACGAACATTCGTCATCGTCGGGCCTCACTGAAGTCGGGTTGGTGAGCGATGCACATTTGATGTCTCCCTACGCCGAAAGCGAGGGACGCGTTGAAGAAGCCGAAACGATCGTCGGTACTCGTACCGCTTACCATGCTGGCCATCGCCAGCGCCGTTGTGATCGCTCTTGTCTTTCCGGCGTCGGCCAGCACCTACGAAGATCGTGGGCACTGGATCGACAATCTCGGCCGAGGAGCCACGGCTGCTGAATTCAGCATCGCGAACGACAACCCCGTGTGCGAGACCGGTCCATTTCACGCTCGCGGTAGTGATCTCTGGGTCTTCGAAATCACCGGCGCCACCGACCCGCAGTCGATACCACGATGGGACGCGTCGGTTCCGGCGTGGACTTCACCGAACCCGGTGGTCACACGCGATGTCACCGCCGAATACGACCGCTACCTCCCGAGCAGCACGACCAAGCGGCTGTACATCGAGTCGACCCCCGCCGGTGCTCGGCTGAATGCCGCTCACTTGCTCTACGGAGGTGACTCGTCGTCGGAGGTTCTCCTCTTCACCTGTGCCGACGGACTCGAGATATCGGCCAAGAGTCCGCTCGTGGCCAACTACGACATGGAGTACCGCTGGACCGTGGACGCCAACGTGACGTGGCAGGCCAACCACCCATACATCTTCGACATCAGCTACGTCACCAATCGCCACCGGGCTCCCACACCGACGGTCCGACACGGAAGTGTTCATGTCCGCGGGGCGGTCACGTTGAGGGATCCGTCCATCACCATCGCGTCGGCACGGGTCACGTACCGCAGAGGAGACGACGAGCAGACGTGCGACGTCGACACAACGGCCTTCACCTTCGACTGCACCATCGACAGTCGGCTGCTCACCGCGAGTCCGCTGAACGGACGACTTATCGGGACCGGTGAGGTGTCGGTGAGCGTGGAAACCGGGCTGGGTTCACTCACTCGCCGCTTTCCCATCGACTGGAACACGGTGGAACCGAGCAGCGTTCTGAACGCCGAAGCCAAGTTCCGTAACCACGCGGCCATGAATCCAAAGGACGAAGCGCAGGTTTCACCGTTCGCCACGACGAGCATTTATCAAGAGACCTGGACACCGGGCTACGACTACTGCTCGACCAATCGACAGGTCTTCGACCTGACAACGTCACCCGATGTCGATTCGCATCCCGAGGATCAACTGGTGACGACCATCGTCTGGTGTCGTCCCCGACCGGGATACTCGCTTCAGTACTTGGGTGGACCGTTCGGTGTGCCGATGCTCATCGCCAGCAACGAATCCCTTCGGGAAAAGTACCCCGCGGTGCTGGCCGCACTACCCCCACTCACCAACCGCGACGAGATTCGGAACTTCCTGGGTTCGGTCGCGTGCCTCGACTCGTGTCGAGCGCTCTTTCGGGCCCAATTCCTGACCGCCGCATTCAACGCCCTCGATCCGGCGTTCGCCGAACAGGTCGTCCTGATCGACGACGAGTGCCTCACGATCTCGAAGTACCTGGAGCGGCTCGATGCGGAGTCGGCCGAGTTGGACGAGACCGCTGTGACCATCCGCAAATCGGAACTAGAACGCATCAATGGTGCACTGATCGCTACCTGCCTCTCCGTCTCGACGGCAGTGGGCGAACCCCTCATTTCGGAGGGGAGTTGACCAGACCATCCACGACCCAGTGAATAAAGTTGTCGTGCCCCTCCCGAATACCTGAGGTCATCATGAAGAAAAGTCTCGCTCTCCTCGCCGCACTCTCCCTGTTCGCCGCTTGCGGCGGAGATGACTCCACCGAACCCTCCAACTCCACCGACGCGCCGGGTTCATCCGAGCCCGCCCAGATCGCCAACCCGGCGGCTCAGTATTGCGAGCAGCGCGGTGGCACCACCGAAATCGTCGATGGAGAGAACGGACAGGTCGGATACTGCAATCTGCCCGATGGCACCCGTATCGATGAGTGGGAATACTTCAACGCTCAGGGTGTTCCGGTGGAGACGCAACTCGCCACCACCGTCGACCCCGACTACGCCGGAACCGTCGGTTGGTTCCCGGCTCTCACGATCGGAACCGACGGCTTCGTCGTGGCCAGCCATCACGATCGCGACAACGGTGACCTGAAGGTGACCCACTGCGAAGACGCCACGTGCTCCACGGCCACCACCACGGTTCTCGACACATTCGCCGAAACGGGTCTCTACACGGCCATCGCCATCGGCTCGGACGGCCTGCCCATCATCAGTTCGCAGAACCGAAACAAGGGTGACCTCCACATCACTCATTGTTCGAACACGGCCTGCACCGAATCCACCACGACCGAAGTCGACACCGAAGGTGACGTCGGCTGGGACTCCGCCATCGCCATCGGAACCGATGGTCTGGCGGTGATCAGTCATCACGACAACGACAACGGCACCCTGCGCCTCACTCATTGCTCCAATGTCGAGTGCACCGAGGCAACATCGGTCGTTGTCGATGACGCCGCCGAGGTCGGTTGGTTCACCTCCATCGCCATCGGTTCCGACGGACTGCCGATCATCGCCTATCAAGACGAAGCAAACACCGCGCTCAAGGTCGCGCACTGCAGCGATGCCACGTGCTCGTCGGCAACCATCACCACCGCCGATGATTCCGGAGACGTCGGCCAGGAGACGGCGATCGCGATCGGGCCCGACGGGCTCGCGACCATCAGCCACATCGACTACGAGAACTCGAGCCTGCTCGTCACGAAGTGCTCCAACGTCGAGTGCACGTCGTCGACGACGTCGAAGCCGGCACCCGATCGCCGTGCCGGCATCGGCTCATCCATCACCTACTCGGGTGACCAAGCGGTGATCGTCCACTTCGACGCCGACTCGAACTCATTGCTCGTCACGCCCTGTGCCGATGCCAAGTGCAGTTCGGGGACCACGACCGAGTTGGATCCGACAGCTGGTGCCGGCTGGACTTCCATCACGACCACCGACGCCGGACTGCCCGTGGCCGCGTTCCTGAGTTCGGCTGTCGGCAACTTGCGGTTGGTCTACTGCAAGACCGCAACCTGCAGCTGATCTCTACGCGGTCGTCGTACCTAGCACCGCGGGCAACCAATCGGTGAGGCGATTGCTGATCAACGTCGCGCTGTGCGCGAGTAGATGACCGTCACCCTCACACACCACGAGTTCGCCCACACCCGCCATGGCGGTGACGATCTGACTCGACTCGAGCGGCAGGATCTCGTCGGCATCTCCGTGGAACATGAGTAGCGGTCGTCCTCGGAGCCCCGGTGCGACTTCGCAGCCCGCCGACTGCGTAGCGAACGTGACCACACCCGAGACCTCGTCCATCGCCACCGCAACTCTCACCGCCACCGCTCCACCGAACGAATGACCCATCACGACCACTCGCCGCGCGCCCGCATCGGCCGCGAGTTGTACGGCAGCGGCCACGTCGAGACAACAAGAATCGAGATCATTCGGTCGTCGATACGAGACCCGAAGAACCGGAACACCCATCGCCGACCATGCGTCACCGAGCTCTTGATACAGGCCGTTGGCCGGGCCGAGCAGCCCGCCCATGGCGCCACCGCAGGCAACGATCGCCGCGGGTTGCGCCGGCTGACCAGCCGGAACTTGATGCCACAGGATCGTGACCAGGCCCCGCATGGTGAACAACTCGACGTGGCGAAGTGTCCGGGTGACCATCGCACTCTGAGAAGCCACGACGTCGAGGGCGTGAAGAGGCGGTTCCACCGCTTGTACCCTACAAAACCGATGGCGACCCCCCGCCCGAGCACTTTCGATCTCGACGACCCCGCGCACCGCGAGGTCGCTTTGCGCATCGGCCGTTCATGGCGCGAACTCCGCCGTGGCGCGTCGATGAGTGCGCTCGTCGATTATCTCTTCGGAGCCGGTGACGACGCACTCGAGAGCGGGCAGATGGACACGCTCGACGTATTGGTTCAGCAACCGGCCTGGCGTATGGGTGATCTCGCCGATGCGTTGCGCGTCGATCCATCCACGGCCACACGCGCCGTTCAGCGACTCGAACGCGTCGGCCTGGCCACTCGCTGCGTGAATCCGAGCGATCGACGCGTGGTCATGGTGTCGGCGACCGATCACGGACACCACCGTCATGCCGAGGCCCACATGCGCCGGCAGACCGTCATGCGATCGATCATGTCGTCGTTCGAGGACTCCGAACGTGAGCAACTCGCCACGTACCTCGAGCGGTTCATCGATGCCCTCGACGCCGTCGTGGCCGACATCGACCGTCGGGACCTCCAGCAGGACTGACGTCCTCCACGGTCGATCCAGGGATCGGCAACGGAAGTGGGCATCGAGCGGTTCGGCTGACTACGCTTCGGGCATGCTCGCAGCAAACGTCTGGCACTGGTGGATCGGCGTCGTTCTCTCGTTCGTCGGCGTCGCGACGGTCGTGGCCATGGGCGCCGGATACGTGAAGCAGGTCAGCGCCACGCGCTTCCCGGGCAAGCGCCAGCAGCGCGGTCACTCCGAAGGCTGACCATCACCGATCGCGCGTCTCCGATGGAGTGGCGCAGTTCCACTGACATCGCGAGGCTTCTTTCCCTCTGCGACTTTCCGCCGGCGGGAACCAGTGTGTCGTGTGCGGTCTCGGGAGGTGCCGACTCAACCGCTCTCCTCGCCCTCGCCACGGCCGCTGATCTTCGGGTCACCGCGATTCATGTGGATCACCAACTTCGCAGTGGATCAGCAGCCGAAGCCGATCTCGTTCGATCCTGCGCGGAGCAAGTAGGAGCACAGTTCCGGTCAATCACGATTCACGTCGGTGCCGGGCCGAACCTCGAGGCACGAGCTCGTGCGGCGCGTTACGCAGCACTCCCCGACGACGTGATGACCGGCCACACCGCGGACGATCAAGCCGAGACCATGCTCCTCAATCTTCTTCGTGGTGCCGGCATCGACGGGTTGGCCGCCATGCGATCGGTAGGTGGTCCGTCCGGGCGAGTCCGTCACCCGCTCTTGGCCTTGCGGCGGCGCGACACCGAGGCCGTCTGTGAACTCATCGGCTGGCCGGTGTTCCACGACCCCTCCAATGCCGACGAATCGATGCTGCGCAACCGAATCCGCCTCCGCGTTCTGCCGATGCTCGAAGAGACAGCCGGTCGTGACCTCGTGTCGCTTCTGCACCGCCAAGCGACCCTGCTCGGTGACGATGCCGACCTGCTCGACTCACTCGCCGAGGCGATCGACCCGACCGATGCCCGCGCGGTGGCGGCGGCGCCCGCAGCATTGGCCCGACGGGCGATTCGTCGATGGCTGACCGCCGAACACCCACCCGACGCCGCCACGGTGGAAAGGGTTATCACCGTGGCGCGTGGAGACGCGATCGCCTGTGAACTGCCCGGGGGTGGACGCGTCAGTCGTAAGAATCAGCGGCTTTCTCGAAACGACCCCTCCGAACACGACTAGATTCGGTCGCCGTGCCGCCGAAACTTCGTGGGAAATGGGCCTTGGGCATCACGCCCCGCCACTTCACATGGATCCTGAAGGATCGTCTGGCCGTCTGCGAGCGTCCAGGCGGCTACGGCGACAACCACCGTCGGGTCCGACGCCAAGAAGAGATCATCTGGGTGCGCGAGAACGGCTTCGGTTGCCTGGTGTCGATCATCTCGGCCCCACACAATCTCCATAATTACGACGAACTCGGCGTGAACTACCTCCACCACCCGTACTCACCCGATCAGACCGACGAGTGGGCACGTGGTCTCTTCAAGGATCTGAAGGGTCTGCTGGCCAAGAACACCAAAGTCATCGTCCACGGCGACGAAGTCGGCGACCGCATCATGGGTGCGATGGGGGCGTTCATCCGTTGGTCGGGGCTCGTGGACGAACCCACCGAAGCGATCATGGTCGCCGAGAAACTCGCCGGCCATCAACTCGATTCGCCGGCCCGTTCGCTCATCTTGCGCGCCCACGAACTCCGCTGACCTGCGGAATCCGGCCCACCGCTCCACGACAGGAGTAGGTTGGCTTCATGGCCACCAACGCGGGTATGCGTGTCCTGGTCACCGGAATGGGGAGCCAGCTCGGCTCGCTGGTGGCCAGTGAACTCGAGCACGAACCGTGGGTTTCGGCCATTGCCGGTCTCGATGCCGACCCGCCCCGTCGCCGCCTCGATCGAGCCGACTTTCATCTGATCGAACCCGGTGACGCGGTCCGGACCACCGGCATCGTCAAAGGACTGAACCCGCACCTCATCATCCATCTCGGGGTGTGGGAACCCGATGCACGCGTCAACCCGAAGAACGCTGAGTTGCTCACCCAACAGTCAGCCGAGTCGGTGTTCGTGGCTGCCCGCCGCGCCCCGGCGCTGCAACACGTGATCCTGCGCTCGGGCCTCGAGGTCTACGGCCGCGGGGGTGGTCGCAAGGACGTACCCGACGAAACCGCGACCACGCGTCCCACGTCGCAGTACGGGCGCATGCTCATGTACCTCGAGCACGCAGCCGACCGCGCCTTCAACGGCACGACCACGCGCATCACGTCACTCCGACTCGCTCCCGTTGTGGGGCCGCACGTGCCGAGCCCACTCGGTCGTCTCTTGCGTCTTCCCGTGGTTCCTTTCAATGCACTTCGCTCACCAACCTTCAACCTTCTCCACGAATCCGACGCGGCTCGTGCTTTCGTCCTCGCCGCTCGCCATCAGCCCGGGACTCCGATCAACATCCTCGGTGATGGAGCGGTGAGTGGTTTTTCCGCCGTACGTCACGGTCGTCGTGTCCCGCTGCCGCTGGTCGGACCGGAATGGACGATCACCCGACGAGTGACCCATTTGTTGGGTGCCCCCGTGCCCGAACACGTCATGGAACTTCTACACCGGGGTCGATCGGCCGTCAGCACGTCGTGCGAACACCTACTGGGCTGGACTCCCGAGATGTCGACCGAAGACGTCATGCGTTCGCTCTTCACCTGGGAAGGCGTCGTGCGCGTCCCCGCCAAACAAACCTGGGAAGTCGCGTCATGAGTTGGGCGCAGGCCTCCGACGGCATCCGTATTCATTACGACACCCTTGGTCTGCGGTCGGCCGCACCCGTTCTGATGATCCAGGGCCTCGGTGCCGACAAGCACCTGTGGGATCTGCAGCGGTTCTACTTCTCCACGCGCTATCGCGTCATCGCGCACGACAACCGAGGCGCCGGTAAGAGCGACAAGCCCTTCGGTGCTTACAGCCTCGAGCAGATGGCCGATGATGCCATCGCCGTTCTCGATGCCGCGAACATCGAGACCGCGCACATCGTCGGCGCGTCGATGGGTGGTGCGATCTCGCAATACCTCACCATCAAGTATCCCGAGCGTGTCCGCTCACTCTCACTGGTGTGCACGGCGTGTCGGAATCATGATTGGCGTCGTGACCTTCTACGTTCATGGGCCGAGAAGGCCACCACGGAGGGCATGAGCGCGATGACCGCCGAAGCCGCGCGTTGGGTCATGGGACCACGTTCACTTCGCCGACTCTGGCCGGCCGTCAGTTGGATGGGTCCCATCGCCACCGCACGCGCGTCGCACGGATTCAACGGACAGGTGCAGGCCTTGCTCGACGTCGAAGAAGGAATGACCGAACTTCTTTCGACGATCTCCGTTCCGACCGCGGTGATCGTCGGCAACCAGGACATCCTCACTCCTCGCGGCGACAGCGAAGAACTGGTGGATCGCATTCCCACCGCCGAACTCATCGTTCTCTCCGGTGCCGCACACGGACTCATGATCGAGCACGCGACGACGTTCAATCGCGTTCTCGGTGATTTCCTCGGTCGCGCCGAGAAGGCCTGGAAGGCCAAGAGCGAGCCGGTGGTCGAGCGTCCGAAGTTGCGCTCGGTCCGCGCGGCATCGTGACCACACCGAACAACGCATGTCGAACCAGTCACGAGTGATCGTCGTCGGAGGTGGACTGGCCGGACTCACGGCCGCCCGCGAACTGACCGAACGTGGAGTCGCGGTCACCGTTTTCGACAAGGGGCGCGGCCTGGGCGGTCGTTTGGCCACCCGTCGACTCGAAGTGGAAGGCCGAGGCACGGCTCGCTTCGATCATGGCGCGCAGTTCTTCACGGTTCGCGATGCACGCTTCGGCAACCTCGTCGGCCACTGGATGGCCGAAGGAGTCGTACGCGAATGGTGCCGCGGGTTCGATGGTGATGACGGACATCCCCGGTACGTCGCGAGCGACGGCATGGCCGGCTTGGCCAAACACATCGGTCGTGGTCTGGATGTTCGGACGAGTTCACTCGTGTTCTCCGTGTCCGCCTCCGGTAACAGTTCGTGGAACGTGACTCTCGACGACGGATCCGTTCACGAGGCACACGGTGTGATCGTGACCTCTCCGCTCCCGCAGTCGTACTCACTTCTCGTCACAGCGGGTGTGGAACTTCCACGCGAGTTGATCATGACCGACTACGACCGCACGCTCGCCCTCCTCGCGGTACTCGACGGTCCGACGACTTCATTGGGCGTGGGCGGTCGCCAGAATCCCGACGACGTGTTCTCGTGGATCGGCGACAATCACGCGAAAGGCATCTCGGATCTTCCGGCCGTCACCTTTCACGCGAATCCCGAGTGGAGCAAGACGCACTGGGACGACGCGCCCGATGATGCTCATCGACTGTTGCGCGAACTCGCGAGCGCGCACCTTCCCGACGCGCGCATCGTGCGATCCGAATACAAGAAGTGGCGGTTCGCCACACCCAAAGCGATCTGGCCCGACGCCTGCTTGACCGCCGGACCCGATCAATCGATCAACGCCGCTGCGCCACTCGCCCTGGCCGGTGATGCATTCGCCGGCCCCAAAGTGGAAGGCGCGGTACTCAGCGGACTCGCCGCCGGCGAGTGGATGGCCAGTCGGCTCTAACGAACCGAGTCGAGCAAGGCCACCGGAGCGAGCCGGAGCGCTTCGGTCGCCGCCGAATTCGGCAGCACCGCACATGCCGACGCCGCGACGTCGACGTAAGTCTCGGCCAAAGCGATGGCCGCGGCCACACCACCATTGGTGCGCACGATGCCGAGTGCTTTGTCCTTCTCGGCCGGGTCGAGCGGCTTGCCGAGAAGATCGGCCAACTCACGGGCCGGAACACCGCCCGAAGCCAACGTGTGCAGAACCGGGAGCGTGTACACACCTTCGACCATGTCGTGGCCCGCCGGCTTGCCGAGCTGTTCGTCGGTCGAGGAGATGTCGAGCAGGTCGTCGACGATCTGGAACACCATTCCGTAGGCGTCGCCGTAGGCCGTGAGGGCGTCGACCACGGCCGGGGTGAATCCACTCACCAGACCACCGATGCGGGCCGAAGTCGCGTAGAGCGAAGCCGTCTTGCCGCCAATCGAGGAGAGATACGAGTCGACCGGACGAGCCACGTTGTACGTGTGGCGGAGTTCTTCGATTTGGCCCTCGCAGAGTCGGCCGATCGTGCGGGCCAGAAGTGCCGCGACTTCGGTGCCGAGAGACGCCGCGATCTCGGAAGCCCGGGACAAGAGGAAGTCACCGGCGAGAATCGCCTGGAGGTTGCCCCACTTGGCGTTGACGGTCTCGACCCCACGACGGGTGGGCGATTCGTCCATGACATCGTCGTGATACAGGGAACCGAGATGCACCAGTTCACAAGCGATGCCACCTTGAACGGCCGCCTCGGTACTCGGTCCGCCCGCGACCTGCGCGGCGACCACGCTGAACATCGGCCGTAGACGCTTACCGCCCGCCAACAGAAGATGAGAAGCGATCTCGGTGAGATAGGGATCGGGGGTCTTGACCGAATCGACGAGTGCTTCCTCGACGCGCCGACGATCGACGTCGGAATTCGCCAGAGCGAGAAGCGGGGAAGCGCTCACACGGGCAGGCTAGGTCGGATTTCCACAGCCACGACGAGTGGACCACAAATGCCCCGAGGAGACGTCTGGCACGCCTGTTTCAGTCTGCTCCGCACCCCCGAGGGGGCCCCGACCCACCTGTAGCATGACTCCAAGTCGGGCGGATTCGTCCGACCCACAACAGGGCCTTCTCACTGAGACCGGCGCAACGCCAGCCGCAGACCCCGAGGGGCCCGTGGCGAAAGGGTGCGCATGTTCGAACGCTTCACAGACCGGGCCCGTCGAGTGGTGGTGCTCGCCCAGGAAGAAGCGCGACTGCTGAACCACAGCTACATCGGCACCGAGCACATCCTCCTCGGACTCATCCACGAGGGTGAAGGAGTGGCCGCCAAGGCACTCGAGACTCTGGGCATCTCGCTCGAAGCGGTGCGCGCGCAAGTGGAAGAGATCATCGGTCAGGGTGGTTCGTCGCCCTCGGGTCACATTCCGTTCACGCCGCGTGCGAAGAAGGTCCTCGAACTTTCGCTACGCGAAGCGCTGCAACTCGGACACAACTACATCGGCACCGAGCACATCCTCCTCGGACTCATCCGTGAGGGTGAAGGTGTGGCCGCCCAGGTTCTCGTGAAGTTGGGCGCCGACCTGAGCCGTGTTCGCCAGCAGGTGATCCAGTTGCTCTCCGGCTACCAGGGTTCGCAGGGCAAGAGCGAGCCGGGTGCTGCCAAGGAATCCGGTGGTGAGCGCGGCGGGTCCAAGGAAGAGGGCGAGAAGGGCGGCAGCCAGATTCTCGACCAGTTCGGTCGCAACCTCACGCAACTCGCCCGCGAGAAGAAGCTCGATCCGGTGATCGGTCGCGCCCGTGAGATGGAGCGCGTCATGCAGATCCTCTCGCGCCGCACCAAGAACAACCCGGTGCTCATCGGTGAGCCCGGCGTCGGCAAGACCGCCATCGTCGAGGGTCTCGCCCAGAAGATTGTCGCCAACGACGTTCCCGACACTCTTCGCAACAAGCAGCTCTACACACTCGACCTCGGCGCACTGGTGGCCGGTAGCCGTTACCGCGGTGATTTCGAGGAGCGGCTCAAGAAAGTTCTGAAGGAGATCCGCACGCGCGGCGACATCATCCTCTTCATCGACGAGATCCACACGCTCGTCGGTGCGGGTGCCGCCGAAGGTGCGATCGACGCGGCCAGCATCCTGAAGCCGATGCTCGCCCGTGGTGAGCTCCAGACCGTCGGTGCCACCACGCTCGACGAATATCGCAAGCATCTCGAGAAGGACGCCGCGCTCGAACGCCGCTTCCAGCCGGTGAAGGTCGAGGAGCCCACCGTGGCCCACACGATCGAGATCCTGAAGGGTGTGCGCGACAAGTACGAAGCCCACCACCGCGTCACGATCACCGATCAGGCATTGGTGGCCGCGGCCAATCTCGCCGACCGCTACATCTCCGATCGCCATCTGCCCGACAAGGCGATCGACCTCATCGATGAGGCCGGTAGCCGCTTGCGCATCAAGCGCATGCAGACTCCGCCCGATCTGAAGGAGATGGAGACCAAGCTCTCCGAACTTCAGGAGGCCAAGAAGAAGGCCGTCGAGGACCAGAACTACGAGGAAGCCAGCCGTCTGCGCGACCAGGAGAAGCAGCTCCAGTCGGAAAAGGCCGACAAGGAAGCCGAGATCAAGTCGCAGGGTGTGGATCTCTTCGACGAAGTCGACGAAGAATGCATCGCCGAAGTTCTCTCCATCTGGACCGGCATCCCGGTGTACAAGCTCACCGAAGAGGAGACGCAGAAGCTCCTCAACATGGAGGCCGAACTCCACAAGCGCATCATCGGCCAGGAGGACGCCATCAAGGCGGTCTCGCAGAGCATCCGGCGTACGCGGGCCGGTCTCAAGGATCCGAAGCGGCCGAGCGGTTCGTTCATCTTCCTCGGACCCACCGGTGTCGGTAAGACCGAGCTCGCCAAGACCCTGAGCGAGTTCCTCTTCGGTGACGAGTCGTCGCTCATCACCCTCGACATGTCGGAGTACATGGAGAAGCACACCGTGAGCCGACTGGTCGGTTCGCCCCCGGGCTACGTCGGATACGACGAAGGTGGCCAGCTCACCGAGGCGGTTCGCCGCAAGCCCTTCAGCGTGGTGTTGTTCGACGAGATCGAAAAGGCCCACCCCGATGTGTTCAACACGCTGTTGCAGATCCTCGAAGAAGGTCGTCTGACCGACAGCCAGGGTCGCTCGGTCGACTTCCGCAACACGATCATCATCATGACGTCGAACCTCGGCACGCAGGATCTGCGCAAGGCCAACGTCGGCTTCACGAAGGCCGACGAAGCCATGAGCTACGCACGTATGCGCGACAAGGTCATGGATTCGCTGAAGAACCACTTCCGCCCCGAGTTCCTCAACCGCATCGACGAAGTGATCGTCTTCCACGAACTCGCCAAGCGCGAGGTCATGCAGATGGTCGACCTCATGCTCAAGCGTCTCACGGGTCAGCTCGAAGCGCAGGGGCTCGGAATCGAGCTCACGCAGACGGCCAAGGAGTTCCTCGCCGAGAAGGGTTACGACCCGCAACTCGGCGCTCGTCCGTTGCGTCGTGCGATCCAGCGACTCATCGAAGACGCGCTCAGCGAGAAGATCCTCTACAAGCAGTTCCGAGCCGGCGAGATCGTGGTGGTCGACACCGAGGACGATCCCGATCGTCCGGGCGAGAAGCGCCTCGGTTTCAGCGCCGTGGAGGGTTTCCAGCCGCCGTCGACCATCGAGTTGGCGGGCGTCGGTGAAGCCAACGGCGACACCGACACACCTTCGACTGACTGACCAGCTCAGATTCCGTTCCGACTAAGTTGAGGCTGATGTCGCGACGCGTGCGGTTCCTTCTTCTGATCGGAACCTCACTTCTCTTGCTTTCGGCGTGTCGGGTCGACGTCAAACTCGACGTCGCTGCCGAACCGGACGGTTCGGGTCGACTCACGCTGACCACCGATATCGACAATGAGGCCGCCAGCCTCGTGCCCGGCCTGGCCGAAGACCTCCGGCTCGACGACCTGCTGCAGAGCGGCTGGCAAGTCGAGGGTCCGACACAGGTGAACAACGGTGGGCTTCGTGTCGTCCTCACCTTCGACTTCGAATCACCCGCCGAAGCCAACCGCGCTCTGCAGCAGATCAACGGCGCCAACGGACCTCTGCTGACCCCAGCACTCAAACGAACCGTGGACGGCAGCAACGTGGCCACCACCTTCGATGCGACGCTGCAGTTCGTCGGTGGCATCGAGGCGTTCTCGGATCCCGAACTCAGTTCGCTCATCGGAGATGCGCCGTGGAACGCGACGGCTCAGAAACTGGGTGTGGATCCGATGCAGTCGGTGTCGTTCACCTTGGAAGCCCAGTTGCCCGGTGACATCCGCAAGACCACCGGTACCGAAGCCGAAGGTGGCGTCGTATGGTCGGCTCCGCTCGATGGCTCGGCACAAACCGTGGTGCTCGGCACCTACGCGTCGAGCAAGAACGGTGGTGTATGGGGTGTGGTTGCCACGGCCACTGGGATTCTTCTCGGTGCCTGGCTGCTCATCATGGGCACCCTCATCCTCTTGGTGATGTACGCGCGCCGTCGCAAGGGCGCGACCCAACCAACTCCGACGCGCCGCTCGAGCCGCGCCACACCCAAGGAATAGTTTCCGACCGTGGCCCGCCTTCGTCTCGTCTACAACTGCTCCGACTGCGGAGCGCAGTTCCCGAAGTGGGCCGGCAAGTGCACCGCGTGCGGAGCCTGGAACAGCCTCGTCGAGGACGTCGAAGATCCGAGCGCCAACCACATCTCGTCGCTCGCCGCCGGCGTCGCACTGCTCGCCTCCGCTCCTGCCCAGCGCATCGGTGAGATCGACGCCGCGCACGGCGCGCCGCGCTCCACCGGAATCGACGAACTCGATCGTGTCCTCGGCGGCGGGCTGGTTCCCGGATCGGTCACCCTCCTCGGTGGTGAGCCGGGGATCGGCAAGAGCACGTTGCTCCTTCAAGCGCTCGCCGCTTGGCCCGGGCGCACGTTGTACGTGTCGGCCGAGGAGAGCGCACAGCAGGTGCGCCTTCGAGCGGAGCGCCTCGACGCCGTACGCCCCGAACTCTGGCTGCTTTCCGAGACAGTCCTTCCTCACGTGATCGCCGCGCTCGACGAACTCTCCCCCGAACTCGTGGTGATCGACAGCATCCAGACGCTCATCGATCCCGAACTCGGTTCGTCGCCCGGGAGCGTGGTGCAAGTGCGTGGTTGCGCCCACAAACTCGTCATGGAGGCCAAGAAGCGCAACGTGCCGATCATCCTCGTCGGACACGTCACCAAAGAAGGTGGCTTGGCCGGACCTCGAGTTCTGGAGCACGTCGTCGACACCGTGCTGCAATTCGAGGGTGAGCGCCACCATGCGCTCCGTCTGCTGCGCGCGTCGAAGCATCGCTTCGGACCAACCACGGAGCTCGGCCTCTTCGAAATGGTCGAAGCCGGTCTTCGTGGCGTACCCGATCCGAGCGCCCTCTTCCTCGCCGACCGCCAGACCGGAGTGCCCGGAAGTGTGGTGGTGCCCACACTCGAAGGTCAACGACCTCTCATGGTCGAACTTCAGGTGCTCACCAACGAGTTGAAGAACGACATGCCGGCTCGACGGAGTGCTCAGGGTCTCGATCCCGGTCGTCTTGCCATGTTGCTCGCCGTGCTCGCCCAGCGGGTGAAGAGCCCCGTGCAGAAGCACGACGTCTACGCATCGGTGGTGGGCGGCGTGAAGTTGTCCGAGCCGGGCACCGACCTCGGACTCTGCTTGGCGGTGTTGTCGGCGATCTCCAACAAGCCCGTTCCGCCGAACGTGATCGCCTTCGGCGAAGTCGGTTTGGGTGGAGAAGTGCGACAAGTACCGCATGCATCTCGTCGTCTTGCCGAAGCCGCTCGCCTCGGATTCGCCAAGGCGATCGTTCCAGCGAAGTCACCCGATGTCGACGTGGACATCAAAATCGAGCGGGTCGCCACTCTTCGCGAAGCCATGCAAGCCCTGGGGCTGAACGGCTCATTCGACCAACAATTCTGAGCGTCCCACTTCCTGAGTCATCCGACTCATTTCCACTCTTGACCATTGCAGTCGAGAAGGAGTCGGACGACAATGACCATCAATGAACAGCAGCGGGTGCGCCTTCACCAATCTTTGGAGCGCCAGATCGGTGAAGACATGGCGGGACTTCTCATGAGTTCGTTGCCACCCTTCGACTGGAACCAGATCGCCACCAAGGACGATCTCAAGGTGTTCGCCACTCGCGAAGAAATCAACATCAGGTTCGCTGAAATGGACATCAAGTTCGCTCAGATTGAAACCAAGTTCGCCGAAATGCGAACGGAGTTTCACAAGACGTTGCGTCTCCACCTTGCGGCCAACATGGGCCTGATGGTGACCTTCATGGGAATCTTCCTCGCCAAAATCTGATGCTCAGGTGGCGTCTCGCCCACCGAGTTGGCGCCATAACTCGACGAGCTTCGGTGCCGGCTCCGATGGTCGCCATTCATCGGCCGCGATCGCCCGACAGTAGGTGTCCCATTCGGTGCGAACACCCGTGAAATCACCATGATCCGCGTGAGCACGCATACGAATTGCTACGAGCTCTTCATGACCCGGTAGTGCCAACAGGCCCTTGGCCGTCGCCCAATAGACACCCTCGAGATCTCCCGCCTCCCGGCACATGTCGGCCATCAACATCGACGCCCGGACGATCATGACGGCGATATCACTGCTCACCCCGATGTAGTCGGGCCAGATGAAATTCGATCCACAGAACGGTGTCCCCTGAACGAGATCGAGTCCTTCGCGAAGAGCTCCGATCCCGTCGTCTTCCGGTTTGGACCGCGCGTGATCGAGCGCAACCTTCAAGACGTGAGAGTCGGCCGCGACCGCCCCGTTCAGTGGGAGGTCATCGGTCATGGTGATGCCGAGCCAATGCTCCCCGTCACCCAGTTCTTCGACGATCGACAACGCCCGGCGGACTTCGGCAGTGATGTTCGAGAATGTTGCGTCTTTGACTGCGGCATTCCAGAGCGCCGTACGAGCCAACGAGCGACGTCGCTGCTGGGGATGAAGTGCCAACCAGATCACGAGTTCTTCAGCCTTCGAGCGTTCGAAGTCGACTCGACCTTGGGTCCGGTGAGTCACCATGGGGGGTCCCATCACTCTCGCCAGAAACGTCCACTGTGGCAGAGCATGGTGTGGCATGCAGGGCGCCCCGACGGCGACCCGTTCACGGACGACCATGGGATGGTGGTCGTCGCCAAGTAGTTGTCGAACACGCTGAATCTCGTCGTCGGCCATTCCCACGGGCTCGATTGCGGTCCCGGATGGCATGAGCCGCCACCCGCTTTCGGACTTGATCAAGCCGTGCTCGAGGTAACCGGGCTTCCCTCGACGCAGGCTGAGCACGTTGGCCGCAACCGGCGTGTCGACTCCCGACTCCAGAATCGCCAAAGTCGTGCCGATCTCCGACACCACTCCGGCGACGTTCGCCAGGTCGGATTTCGTCGTCATCAATCCGGTACCGAAGGATCCATCGTGCTGACTGCCGACGATCGACACCCGATCACTGAATGGTCCGAGTCGCACTCCGGAGGTCAGCGCGCGCCACACCACCTCGGACTCACCACTCTCGTCGTCGACCGAGAAGCCTCCCGTTGCCGCGAGGTTGATCCAGACACTCCCGCCCGGCGTTTGCCCGACATGAAGGAGCACTGCTGACGACTCGAATGACTCGCTCAGTCCGAGATCGACGGAGCCTCGCAAGCGAGCGATCCGGTTCGAGACCCGTTCGAATGGGTCGATCAACTTGGGAACGCGATCGAATTCGAAGAGAAGGTCCCCGGTTTCCTGAACGACCACCTGAACGACTCGCGCGTCTCGTTCACTCCGAGCGGCGAGAGCAACCGCTGCTTCCATTCTCTGCACGAGTTCTTCGGCGCGTTTCCACGAGGGCCATTCGACGAGATCGTCAGGGATGTCGATCGGCAGTTCCTCGCGCTCGACCCCTCGTAGGCGACGCCGTTGGATCTCGCGTATCCGTCTGGCCATTCCGGCTCCGACCAGTGCCGAACCAGCACCCAGGCTGAAGGTGACGAAGTCAGCCGTGTCCACGCCACGACCGGTCGAATCTCTGCGCTCCTCGGATCCGGCCGAGTCCACGACCGATACCGAGTCGGACTCGGCGGCGCTGACCACCGTCTCGCCGAGGGGAACAGCCCCAGTGATCACGGCTATGGCCAACCAGCGACCTATGCGGCTCCCGGAAACTCGGCCGCGTCGCAGACCGATCATCGCTCTGGCGACCGAGAGAACGACCATCGACCATGTCACCACCAGGCCGATCGAGAACCAGGCGATAAGGGTCCCGGTGTCGACATCTCCGCTCCACGTGCGAGCGATCAAACGAACCAGATCTCTGGCCAGGGACTCGAAAGCGACCTGCCTCTCCATGCCGATCATCCCGGCAATCAACGGAACGATGAGGCCCGCAACGACGAGCACCCGAAGAAGAACCCTCTTCATGCGTCAGTGATCTCCGCCGAACGCGAGACCGACACCGTCTTCGATGCAACCCCCGCCAACTGAAGGATGAGCATGTCTTGGGTCGTACGGACTTCCACCGTGACCGACCGTGACCCGATGGTGATGGTTCCATCGAGACCGTGATTCGCCAGATACGCAGAAGCCGCTCGACGACCTCGCACGGGATCGATCACCGGGTTTCCTAAACGAATCCCCACGACTTCCTGCGCGGCGAGGCGTGCTGCATTCTCGGCATGATCGGCGATCTCGACCCGTGCGGCAACCAATCGACCGCTGTCGAGAGCCAGTCCGGTGGACACGATGAGAGTGAGCGCGATCGCAACGACGAAAGCCGTCACGATTCCCTCGTCGGAATTCCGTGTTTTCACTCGTCTCCTCCTCGGTAGAAATCGATGACTTCGGTGGACGTCGCTCGCAGGGAGGGGGAGTCGACACCGAGAAGTCCGAGCCCATCAGATGAAGACGAGCACTCGATTCCGACCGTCACCGTCCGTCCACCGTCGCCGCGAGTCACCGAGATCTGCGGAGCAACACAAGCGACACCGCGATTTCTCAAGTCCTCCAGCGCGGCCGAACGACCGACCACCTCCATCCGTGCCTCGGCGACTTTCGAAGCGGCCCGCGCCCCCTGATCGGCGGCGTGTTGGACCGAGGTCAGCCCTTCGGTCGCTCGCCCGGCGAAAACTCCGAACAGGGTGAGCACCACGAGCAAGGGGGTCAACACGACCATCTCGACCGACACACTTCCGCGATCCCGACGTTGTGCCTTCATCGGTCGGCCTCCACCACGACCTCTTCGAGCGGTTCGACCGCTTCGCGTACGACTTCTTCGGTGAAGAACGGGATGATCGCCGGAATGGCGATCGAGACTCGGACTTTCATCAAGTCGGATTCGATCGACGCATTCGGTGGACGACCGACCGTGCCACCCAACTGCCGCACGAAATCAGACGCCGCGACCTCGGCTCGGCCCTCATCTGGTGACATGCCCGCACCTGCCGAAGCACCTTCCGCCGCCGCAGCCGAAGCCACATGCGAGGCGTGAAAGTAGATCGACATCTGAACGACCAGCAGGACGAGCAGGATCAATACGGGCGTGAGGATCACGAGTTCGGAAGTGGCCGAACCTCGATCGCGACGGATGGACGGCATGTCGGATTCAGCCGAGGTCGAGGCTGTTCGCCTTGTCGCGAACCTTGTTCGTGATGATGACCCCGACCGAGATCGCCAAGGCGATCAGCGCCGCGGCCAAAACCACGGTCGTTGCGCTCACCTCACCGGCGTCACGGTCCGCCTCTCGCGACGCCGCCAGGCGAATCGCGTAGTAGTCCCAGAGTTGTCTGAAATGTGTCATTGCTTTCTCCTTTGTTGTGTTGTTTCCCAAAGATTCAGCTGCTGAATCCCTGACCGATGAGGTGCATCGCCGGATAACCGAGGAGCACCAAGAACCCCATGAACATCAGGACCATGGGCAGGCCCATGCGTTCGGTGGCGGCATTGGCCGAGGCTTCGATGTCGGCCATCTGCTTGCCCCGCATCGATCGCGCCTTGGCCGTGAGCGATGCCGTCATGCGTGCGCCTTGCTCGCCACTCAGTTGGATGGTCGAAGCGAGTTCGGGCAATTCGATGATCCCCAGGCGATCACCTTCTTCGGAGAGGACGCTCCACAGGGAACGCCGGCTCGAACGCGCGACTTCGAGGCACTCGGTCACCACGGCGAAGGTTCGACCGGAGCCCACGCGGGCCGCCGCCACGAGGGCGGTCTCCGCGCCCGCACCTCCGGCCAGCATGATCGAGACCAAATC
>Ga0129333_10000164_pt1 | contig 45053 bp, 29 predicted proteins | sample CPB6_08_DNA_FD_94474 | JGI IMG/M metagenome (GOLD analysis project Ga0129333, IMG submission 94474) | Freshwater to marine salinity gradient microbial communities from Chesapeake Bay, USA - CPBay_Sum_0.6_0.8_DNA | ecosystem: Environmental > Aquatic > Marine > Coastal | place: USA: Chesapeake... | reverse complement strand
GAGGAACCCAACCCAACTGGTCTATGAGCCATTATTTTTACAAATACACTTTTAGTTATTTATTATTTAATTAAGTTAAGTCGTAAAATCCAATGGCACCAATAATATTTCCGGAACTTCCATCGATTGACCTTGCGGCAAGAGTATAAGTATCACTGACTTTTGCTTGAGTTCTACCTAACTGCAAATCCCAGTTATACTCTGCTTCTACATTTAATGGTGAAGATGCTTTATTTGCAGAAGAAATATAATCTGTTTGAACGATTGTACCTCCAGTCAATCCAGTTGCAGTAATATCGCCCTGGACATTAGGAGAAGATGTCGAAGTCCATGCTGCTCCAGTAAGACTTGCATTTTTAATCAAAGCAATTTCAAAGAAAACTGATGTTGCACTATCTGGAAGTGCATGAACATCGTGAGGAATTACAATTGAATCTTCTCTTCCTGGTGCTAAACGAATACTTACAAGAGGAATAAATGCTGTTGAGTTTGTTGCTTTAAATGATACCATTCTCATGGTATCTGAAGCAACTCTCTTTTCATAACCACCATTAGACTGAATGGATACACAAATCTGTTTCATTAATGATGTAGATGTTGTAATGTCGGTATTTAAAATTTCATATCTAACTGGAAGAGATGCAGTAGTCATATACGTACTATCAATCACATTTGCATGATTAAAAATATGAGTAATATGAAAATTACCATCCTTATTTACAAATCCGCAACGAACGGCACCGACCCCTAACCATTCGTATTCAGTAAACATAATTTGTGCTTTTGTTAAATCTAACAAATGTCCACTTGGATTACTTGATGTTGTTCCTACCCCAACACCATCGTATCTATCAATATTCCATTCGGATTGTGGGACTCGTATTTGTGTACTAATACCAGACCTTTCAGTTTTCATTACCCAGTAAACTGTAGTAATTCCAGAAGCACCAGTTTCTTGTTCTAAAAAGACGCCATTGGTTGATGATGCATAACCAACTCGTTGTGTAAGATTTGATTTTGTTGGAGACATTACAAAAGTCTGAAGAACTTGTAATGCTTTACCTGGTTGATATGAAAATACTCTTTTACTTTCTCTTACAATAGAACATCCGGCAGTTGTCCCAATACTTAGTGTTGCAGTGCTTTGATGTGTAATAATTCCTACAGTAGAACCTGTTCCAAGAACTACATCATCAAAGTCTCCATCCTGAGCATATCTGTGAGTAGAATCAAAAAGAGTATATGGTTGAGAAACCTTTAACCGACCAAAAAGATCTCCAGAAAATCCTTGACCTAAAGGATCAAAGACGTTTCCAAACCTATCTGCCTGCAAAAAAACTTCAAAAAGACTTCTTTCTTGATTTAAATAATCTTGATTGTTCTTATTCCAAATTGCCATAAATTAAATCCATTCTAATTTTGATGGATGATATCTTTTTGTATCTTTTATATTAATATTTTTTTCTAATGTTGGATAAATCTGGTGAACAATTGCTCCCGGATATTCTCCTTGCAACTGTTCACCCAAATCCTGTTTAGATGGAATTCCATTCTTAGATGTCAATTCCATCCTATAAAGACTCCCATTCCACAAAACATCTGCAACATATTCTTCACCAACTGATTGAGGTTCTGGTTGTGAAGAATTAATATAAAGATTTCCGTTAAAATCTCCAGAAATATTTACCGACTCTGAGATGAATTGTTTATAGGATTTCATTCTTCCTCTGTATTTTCAGTGCTTCCGTTAAACATCGAATTTGCCACTGCAGGTCGAAAATCGTCTATTTTTTCTGCCGATTTTGTGAATAATAATTCCTTAATTTTATCGCTGATCTGTGAAGGTGATTCATCAGCAGCGATCATATCCAAAAGATCATCCATTTTTAATACTTTTCAATAATCGTTTTTATTTATATCTCACCACCCTTGGGCATTTCTGCAATTTTTCCATTTACTTCAGTTGCCACACCTTGAGCATCAAGATTTGGTTCTGTCACCGGTTTCCCAAGATCCATTCCTGATGGTTGTTGTCCAGGTTCTAGTGGCATCCCTGTCATTGGATCGACGGATGCATTTGGATCGGGAATAATCCCATCCTCGATTTCTTTTTTCATAATTTTATCCTGCTCAAGAATTTCTTCATCGGTTTGACGAAGAATTTTTCTCCTCAAGTAGTCTTGAGAAAAATATTTACCAACGTAAGGTTCTGCAATTTGAACCATGTTCAGTCTTTCATTAAGTAGTTCTGCATCTTTAAGTTCAGCAAAATGATTATCATACAAGAAGTCATATTGAATATGCTCCTCCATAGTATTCCAATCCTGAGGTGTAATAATATTTTTAAGAATCAGTTGAGTTCTCAACATATCATGAAACATGTATGAAAATCTCTTTCTTAAGCGAGAAACAAACTTGCTGAACTTAACTTCATCTCTCAATATTTCTGATGAACGTCCTAAGTTAAATCCACCTTCTCCATCCATTCTTGATGGTGGCACATTTAAAGAACGATAGAGTTTCTTTTTGAAATATTCAATATCTGTAATTTCTCCAAGATTTTGACCACCTGGAAGAGTGGAAATTTCTGTTCCTCTACCACCTTCTCTTCTTGGAAGCCAAAAATCCTCAAGCATTGCCATGAATTTTTTGTCATCACGAATTTCTCCAGTATTGGCATCATATACTAGTTTATTACGATAACGCATCATAACATCGCGGAGATATTGCTCTGCCTTTACTTTGGGAAGATTTCCTACATCAATATAAAAAATTCTTCTTTCTGGAGCACGAGATAATCTATAAATTACTAAAGAATCTTCAATCATTCTTAACTGATTGAGAGACTTGATTGCTTTGTGAAGATATGAAAGAGTTGAACCCTTATTTCTATCTACAAGACCCGATGAACAATATGTGATCGAGTCTTTTGACATTTTAATTCCAGCAGTTCCCCCAAGAGATGATGGATTGCTTGTTGGATATGTCATTTTTGGGTTATAAATGAAGTATTCCTCAATTTGAGGAAATTCAAAATCCATTGGATTATCTGCATTAATATTTGCTATTCTGTACTTATCTTTATCACTTTTCTTTTGTTGCCTTACATACCTCATTTTCATAGGATCTATGTAACGCAACTCTTGAATTCCTTCGTGTGGATTCTTTAAATCAATTACTTTATGATAATATAATCTACCATCAATGTACCAATTTCTATAGATCTCGTGTGATTTTTTGTCAAAGTCTAAAAGAGATAGAATGTATTTAAATTCTTGTCTAATTTTTTTCTTAATACCGTCACTGGCATTTAAATTGGAAAGTTCAATCTCTATTGGAGTATCATTTGTATCAGATACAATTGCCTCATTCACAATATCTTCAATTGCACTGTCACACTCTGGATGAAGCGCCATTTCACGATATCTCTTAATGAGATCAAATTCAGTTCTATAAACGCCTTCAATATCAACATAAGAACCAAAAAAACCACTACTCAAGTAGTGATCAGTCCCGTCTTCATTATTTTGAGGAACGGGACTGACTACACTAGGAGATACTGGTTCATTATCCTCAATAGAGAATCCAAACAATCTTGCCATAATTTATTTTTTAAGTTTAATCTTATTGGTATTTATTAAATTTCTTCTGTGGTAGGTGTCCAGTATTGAACTTGGAATTCAACAGTGAACTCTTCAATTGTATCTGAGGTATCATATGAAAGATCGATAGCGGAAACACTAGTTGGAAAAATATCATAAAATTTGTACTTAGATGCAACCTCAAGACTTGATCCAAAAGGAGAATCTTTACCTGTATTGCTTTTTCCCCTCTTCAATTGTTTAACAATTGCATAAGTCATATAATCTTCGGGGTTTGTATATCCACTGGCATCACCATATTGTCCAATAGATTGCATCCAGGTTTCCATAGTATTTCTAATTGCAAAATTTTGGTCATTAATTACAGTAACTGTCCAAGTATCAAAAGTTCTATCTCCTGCAACTTTAAAAATTCTTCCTCTGAATGGTACATCAATAGAAGCAATATTTGATGCAGGTAGAGCAGATGCTTTACACAAAACTCTAAAAGTTTCGTCGTCATATTCAGAATCTTTAGTAATACCATCTGGTAATTTCAAATATACTTCAAATAAATTGGGGCGCGCACCGCCACCAATAAGTGCTGATTTGAAATCTTGAATAGAGTGTGCCATTTCTTAATTCCTCCGTTTTTTGTTTTAATTAAATCAAACTGTACCAGCGACTTCTTCAAAACTTACTCCTGTTCTGGTGGCAACAAAAGTAAGAGTTACATAATTAATAGACTTGGTTGGTTTTAAATAAATGTCTGCTCTAAATTCGTTATTGTCAATAACATCTGGGGTATTATTTGAGGAATCACAAACTACCAAGAATCCATATAGACCTCTTTTTGCTTGAACATCACGCAAGTATGGTTCAACAATATTTCTAAAGTTTGCTCTAGTGAGTTCATCATTCAGTTCAAAAAGTTGAGCTTGTGCTACTCTTTCTAATGCTTGTTCAACTGTTAAGAATAATCTACGAACATTAATTCTACTAAATGCAGATGAATAAGAAAGCGCAGTTTTATCGCCAAATAAGACAATACCAAGTCCTGGTTGATTTACAATTGTATTAACTCTTAAAGGATAGAGTTGATCTCTTTGAGATTTATTTGGATTATATGCAAGTTTAATAGCATTATTTAAAACTCCTCTTTGTTGTCCAGCGGGAGAGAACCAAGGATATGAAACTATATTTGTTCTAACCATCAATCCTGCAACATCAGCATTGCATGGAATATATCTAAATTTATTATTAAATCTATCATAGGTATACTTATAACCAGTGTCAAAAACAGCATAAGAAGATGATGATAATGGTGAGAAAAATTGGATTAGATTATTTGTCTGGGTTTCTGTATTAGTAACATTTACAACGTCTGCTCTATGTGGAGAGATGACTGCCATACAATCTTTTCTTGATTCTGCAATAGAAATCAACTGATTTGCTTTTGCTTGAGATTGTGATTTGTCCAAAAGGCCTGGACCCATGATTAAATAATCAACTTGTATTGCATCTCTATTGGCAAATAAATTATATGAAGTAAATAAATCCCCAAGAGATGCTGACATTCCATTTGTGGCAGAATAGTCTTGACCGCTTGCTAAAGTATATGTTGCATTTCCTATTACATTAAATGAAACACCCTGTGCGGGTTGATTCCATAATCCAGAAGAAGTTGTAATACCAGCAAAACCACTTGAAAATCCTGAGGGAGAAACTGAACCCCCATCACCACCGTCTGAAGGATTATCTCCGACATAAACATAAGCAGAGTTTAATGCCAAGTAATCTTTCCAGAATACTTTCTGTGGAGAATTATCTGCAGAGATTGAATCCGAAGCTTTTGAAAGAAATAGGTGTTTTTCCAAAAGATTGCCTTGAATTCCAGTAACAGATCCAATATCATCAATAACTACAACATGAACCGAATCATTTTTACCTTGTCTTGAAAGTGAGTAATTACTAGAAATTGGTTTGGGTGCAATTGACTTCCAATAAATGGTCGAATTTGTTAATCCTAATGTTTGTTGGTCATACCAATCTAAAACATCAGATTCTGCAGATCCTAATGTTGTTGTTGTAACTGCAACTCCAGAAGAATTAATAACAGAGATTGTATTTCCTGGTCTAAATGAATTTGATTGATCTCTTTGCGAATATGATGCCAACGTCTCTGTTCCCAGAGATGTAACTCTTGAGATAATTTTAATATCAATTGTTGAAGCACCAATCCCAGTTACAATTCCCTTAAGATATCCAGTAAATGTAGATGTTGTCCCAGAACCAGCAATTACCTGATTATTGAGAGATGTTGTTACGCCCATTCCAACAGAAATTGTTGAAGTTGACCCTACAGATAAAACTTGATCCGCTTTATCATCAATTAAACAAACTTTGAGGTTATTTGCCCAGGAACCTGGATTTTTGGCCGCAAAACCCCAAGTTACGCTATCACTAGAATATGATGTATTATAATCATCAAAGTTTTTAATCTTCAAATTAGTTGTAGAAACTCCGCTTCTGGTTGAGTTTGCATTGTTTAGTGTAGAAGAGTTAGTTCTAACTACTTTTAAAATACCTCCATATGAAAGAAAAGAAGATGCACTCATCCAATACTCATATTGTGCATCTGTTGAAAGTGGTTTGCCAAAAGTGTTTATTAACTCTTGTTCCGTAGTGATATCAATTGGTTCATCAACAGGTCCAATTGCAAAAGGTCCGGCAATTGCACCAATGTTATCTAAAACATTATCAGCTCTTCCTACAGTTAAGTCAACTTCTCTGACGAGTACGCCTGGAGATAATTGAGGAGTCGCCATGTTTTTCTCCGTAAAGTCTCAGTTTATCTAAAAATTATTTATTAAAAACTTACTTTACGTGGGGGAAATTGGACGTGAGCATAATTACCAATCTGGATAGTGCCATTTATCTTTTATTTTTTGATTTTTATTAAAACTAATTCTTTTAATAGCACACTCTTTACATTCATAAGAATATGAAGATATTACAGGACCTCTATCTTTACGAGTTCTATAAAAACTATCTACTAAATTTTTTATTTCTCCACAAACTCTACATTTTCTATCAGCAAAGAGTAAATGTCCCAAATTTATTTGTTTATCCAAATCCACTACATGTACTCCCACATATAAGACCTATCACCATACTCATCTACAAACCATCTATCTCCATCTTGATCGACAAAACTATTATTATCTAAACCATCTGATATAAATCCAAAAGGAGACATATCTTGTTCAATTTGATTTTTCTGTTCTTCATACAGTCTTTTTCTAACGTCCTGATCGGTTAGTTCTTTAAAATAATCTTGAGCAACCAACCAAGCATAAATTACAAGGCACATTGCAAGATCGTCATTACATCCTTCTTCAGCTTCAAATGAGTTGTGTTTTTGAATAAATGTTGTAAGTTCACTAATGATTTCATAATCAGTCAAAAGTAATTTACTTTCCTCAATCATTGTTTTTAGATTAAGGCATCCCACTTTTTTAACTGTTTTGGACATCTTAACGCCAAGTTGTGTTTTCTTCCCCGAAAATCCTTGACCAACGATTTGTCCTGCTCTACCTCTCATCGAACACATTAAAAGATTATTATACTCTAAATCATATTGAATAATACTTGCCACTTGGTCCCCAACATCATTTACCTCACATAAAATATATGCACTATTATATGCGTTTGCTGTTTCCTGAATAATACTTGGAAAAAGCATTGGTTTTATTTCGTTATTTCTATACTTAGCAACAACTTTATGTGGAAACTGAGTTATGTCTATAACTACAAATGCCGAATAATCGTTTCCTACACCTCTAGCAACGTCTACAGTGATAAGATAGTCGTGATTATCCTCTGGATCCACATAAACATCTAAACCTGCGCTACGGGTCTTGGGGGCGTCGTAGACGAGTGTTCTGAGTTTGGATGGTGCAATTAAAGTATCAACTGATCCTAAAAATTCACACTCAAATTCAACTTTAAACTGCTGTTCTGAAGTATTGGCAATAGTCTGTTTTTTCCACTCTATATCTCTTCCGGGAACCTCACTCCAATGAACATCAGTAAACACATATTCATTTTTACCTTTTTCGGCATCATGCCACATTCGGTAGAAATGATTCATACCATGTGGGGTAGAAACAATTATAACTTTTGTTTGTTTACCTGAAGTAATTGTTGGATATACCGATGCAAAGAATGAATCTGCGATATGATTGGGAACAAACGCAAATTCGTCCAAAAATAAAATATTGAATGACATACCACGAACTGCAGAAGCAGAAGTAGAAGCAGCCAAGATTTTACTTCCATTTTCCAATTCCAAGGATCCCTTATTCCAAGATATAATTCCTTGTTGCATCCACTTTGGTAGATTTTCATATGCGGTTTGCAACCTATCTAAAAGTTCTCTTGCTGTTGCAGCTTTATTTGCAAGAATACCAATATTTACATTATCATTAAAAACTGCATAATGTAAAAGAAATGCCACAACAGTAGTAGATTTGCCAGTCTGCCGTGGCATCTTACAAATATTAAATCTATGATTGTGGAAATTATTAATTAACTTTTCTTGAAAATGATATGGTCTAAATGTTTGAAGACCATGATCCAATGTCACAATTTTTACATAGTTATTTGCAAAATAGACGGGGTTATCTTTACACTTGACAAACTCAAGAATTTGTTCTTGTGTAAATTCAATTGGAGTATTTGCCTTTTTTAAAAGCGGATTACCAAGATAAACATCATTAGACATAATAAATTAACACTTCCAACGTCTTCTTGCAGCTAATCCCCTTTCTCCTTTCCAACTTCTACTGCGAGAGCAAAATGCTTTACGTCGTTTTGCTGCCTTACTTCCTGGTTTCACATCTCCAGTCACCGGTGCTTGTAAATTGGATCCCGTAGCAAGATTGTATTTTTTTCTTCCCTTTTCGGTAAGACCTCCACCTCTACTTACGGGAAGTTTTTCTCCTCTACCTACGGACAGAGATGGACCTTCTTCTTCTAATTCAACTTGTTCGCTATAAGGTTTTACATATTTTTTTGATGGTCCGGAATGTCCAAAAGATCCACCTTGAGGACCAAATGCCTGTACTAATGGTTGCCCTGGTTGAATTTCCGATACGGTATGATAAAGAACTATAGATCCAGGATAAACTTTCTGCAATTCGTCACTAATTTCTTTCTTAGATGGTGTTTTAATCTGAGGAAAAAATATTTTTAATGAGTAATATTTTCCTCTCCAAGAAAGAGTAACTGCAATAACGTTACCTGTTTGTGCTTGAAGTCTTGTTGCTTCATCTACTTGAGATTTAAATCCTTTGATTGGTTCTGGTTTAATTAAATCAACTACCTCGGCAAAAGTATTTCCATCAGCATCTTCGATAGTTACATCTTCTGCCTTTACGCAATTTGGATATCGCTTTCCAAACATTGTTTTCATCCCTTTCTTTTTGTATCCCGGCCAACATTTTTCATCCAATACTTCTTTAGCAATTTTATCAACTAAGGTTTCTTCTTTGTTGATTTTGGGGAGTTCTGTTTTCGCTAATTTTTTATTTCTTAATTCTACTGCTTTAGATCCCAACTCTTTTGCAGCTTCTGGAGATAAAGCACCAGCACCAGTAGATCTTGCAATTTGAGTTTCTTTGCCCGATAAAATACCTCTTCTGACTCTTACAGATTCTTCCATTTCTCCACTAGCAATATAATCTGCTGCAGTGTCAATATAATCTGCTGCCTTTGTAATTTTTGATTGAACCCATGCCTCAAGAGATCCCTCACCTTTACCAACTTTTGCTTTAAGTTTTTTTACTGCATCCTCAATTGTTGAAATTTCTGATCTTGCCATTGAATATTCGTGATCTTTTACCGAAACTTTATCCCATGCTTTTCCACCATAAGAACATTCAGATCTTGTTTCTCTTTTATCACATAAAGGACAGTATCTTTGTTCTTCAACTGATTCTGACTTAGTTCCCCAATTATCTGCACCAACCTTGCGACACTTTACAAGTGCTCCAGATGCATATGCACTTGGCCAAACGCTATAACGTGATTTTACCTTATAATAACAAGCGTCTTTTTTACCACTACCTTTACCTGGTTTGTCTTTTTCTTCTTGTACTTCCATTTCCTCTTTCATTTTCTTTTTTGGTGAATCTGTAGAAACATAAGTTGGTTTTGCAGATCCTGTTTTTTGCTGTTGTCCTGGATCTGCTACTTTTTTTCTTCTCGCGGATGAACGTCTTTCTGCAGGAGTCATGCTTGCTCTCTTTTTAGAAGAAACACATTTAGGAACTCCTTCACCCGGTTCATCACTTGCACATGTGCCACCAGTTACTACATTAACCCAACCCGGTTTTCCTTCTTTCGATTTGCTTTGATACCATTTATGCAGATTTCCCTCTTTAACATCCTCAAACTTTTTATGATGCTTTTTAGCATCTCCTTCCATTTTCTTTAGACGAGTATAATAATCTGGAATCTCATCAAGATGTTGAAGTGCAATATCTCTTGCAAGATCATGATCTTTTGTATGCTCATGTTCAATAGGTTCTCCCATATCAAGTTGCTTTTGTATGAAAGAAACTTCTAAACGGTGTTTTTTTGCTATTTGTTCAACTGTTTTATGTGACTTAAATTTGGGCATTACTCAACTGGGTTTGGTTTAGTCTGCTCACCTTTTGCTCTTTTTCTTCTCGCTGCACAATGAGCACGTTGAGAAAATCCTTTTGGATTGGAGCAATCAATACTCTTTTTATATTTATTACTCCAGTCTTCTTGAAACTGTTTAAATGTTTTCATTTTGAGTTTGTTGTTTTAAAAGTTTTGCCAACTCTGCGGTAGATCCAACAAATAGTGCATTATTGACTGTTGTTGGTCCTTTTTGACTTTCTTCTTCTATGTCTTTTAATTTTTTTTGAAGATCCATTAATTTGTCTGTAGCATCAGCGACATTCTTAATGAGTTGTCCAGCAACTTCATAAGCTCTTGGCATTTCACTCTCTTGTGCTAATTCAAGAATGCCATTTATTGCTTCTTGACCTTTTTCTATAAGAGAATATAAATTTCCTCTTGTATATTCATAATCTTTTTTTATATCATTTGCGATTTGTGCTATTTTTTCTATCTCATTAGAAACTTCTTTTGCTTTGACTGGAATTATTTCTCCTTCCATACCAAAAGTTTTATTGAGATTATCAAATTTTTTTGTCATTTTCATATTTTTTAACTTATTGAACCGTTAAACCCAAAATCATCCCCAGATTCAATTAAAAGATTATCAGCATTTGTAATTGATTTTACTGGAGATCCTGCCAAATGTGATGTAATTGCTGTTCCATCTTTACCTCTTTCAACTGTTAAAGTATTTGCAGATTTTGTAATTACATAAATTTCTTCCCCTTCAAGATCAAGATAAGATCCAACACTAATAGAGGAAGCATCATTTACCAATATTAAAGTATTATCAGCATTGATATCAGTTGAAATATTTGTCAAAACAGTACCTGTATAGTTTTTGATTGCTCTTGGTTCTGTAGAATAAATCATTTCTCTTGTTGGAGAATTTGTAGAATCGCCAGTGATGTAACTGATGGTTGTTTTTTTGATGATGTCTTTTGACGCTGAAGAAATTGGTCCAAAAAGATAAGTTTTAACTGTAAATCTTAAAGTGTAAATTAAAACACGCCTTGTAGTAAAGTTTCCTTCATAATCATCCTGCATTGTAATATTTTCCAATATAACAGGAACATCGCGCTTTTCATTTATATTATCAATTAATTCAACAGTCATAGAATATGCCGGTTGAAAATATGGCAAAATCTGTTCTATAATTTGAAGAGCATCGTCATTTAATTTGGACATTATACTAAGTTCAAATTGCATATTATATGGAACTGGTAAATATTCTTTTTTAACTTCTATACCACCACTTGCAAGTTTTGTAGTAAAAGTTTGAGTGGTAGTTGATTTTCTTGAAGAATCATAAGTTAATCCGGTAAATTCAAATGACATCCTTGGTAATGTCATTTGAACTGGTTTATTTAAGTCTGGAGATTGTTCCAATCTTGCTAAAAATTTTTGAGTTGGTCCATATGCAAGAGGGACTTTCATCACACTACTAATGTTTCCACTATTATTTGTATGTTTGATAGTTATTTCATTGAATAAAGAACCAAATGCAATTACGGTTTTTCTTAAAATTTCGTGATAAAAATATTCAAACATACTTATATTTTCCTTTTTATCGAATTAATATACTAACCTTTATTTATGGCATACCAAAAGGATTTCTTTCACTAAAATCAATAATATTATTTGCTTCATCTTCTATTTGGTCATTATTTGAATACCCATCCTTACTAATTAAAGTGTCTATTTTTTTGAGATAGTGAATAGCACTTGAAGCTGCACCCACAATAGGTTCTCCTAATTTAAATTCTCCGTCTACATGAGAAATTTCAAGAATATTTGTAACTGAATTCCAAGATCTAACCCTTCCACTAATTCCACTTTGAGAACCAGTTACTACTTCGTTGAAAATAAAGGTTCCAACTCCAATTATACTTGGTGATGATATTGTTACTGTCGGTGCCACCGTATAACCAAGACCAGCGTTTGTAATCCTGATAGATGTTATGGTTCCCGCAGAAGAAACTACAGCAGTTGCAGCTGCTGATATTGAAGAACTGCCGGTAAAAGTAATATTTGGTGGGTTTACGTACCCAGACCCCGAATTTGAAATTTGAATTACTCCAATAATACCATTACCTATAGAAGCAATTCCAGTTGCACCTCCACCTTCTCCACCAATAAATCTAACTCCTGGAGTTGTAGTGTAACCGTATCCAGCATTAATTATTTCTACACTTTGAACAGATTGTGCTGATGGATTTGTATTATCATTACACACGACAATTCCACCGATCATTTTTGCAATTGCTGATGCAGTTTTACCACCTGGTGGTGCAGAAGATATTCCTACTATTGGAATACTAGTGTATCCACCCCCGCGATTTGTTACTGTTATCGATCTAACACCTCCATTTACTATTTGAGTTGTTGCTGTTGCAGTTACTCCAGTTCCAACCATTAAAAGTTTTTGAACAATTCCAACCGATGTTGTATCGTCACCCTCACTACCACTAATAAGTTCATCGATATCCATTAATCCAGTATCAATCACCTCATCTTCATATCTAAACAATTCGCATCTTAATTGATAAGTATAAAGACCTTGAAGTTGATAAAATGGTTTCTCATGTTCTACATATTTTATTTCAAAGAGACGCTCTCCGAGGGGAAAATAAATTAAATCACCCTCTTTTGGTCTTGATGATAATTTAATATTTGATTGGCTTTTAATTAATGGGGATATATAATTTTTATATCTTTCACGCGAAATTATGAGTGTAATTTCATTTAATGCTTGAATTCCAAATTTTGATAATATTGTGGGGTTGTCACCATATCCGTCAAAATTATCCACATATGCTTCTATTGGATATGCATTTGTAAATTCTGATTCTATTAGTTCTTTTATTACAGTTTTTTCTGTAATATATTTTCTCGGCAGATAATGTATTTCAACACCATACATTCTTAATTGCTCATTGATTAAGTCTTGAATGAGTGATTGTTCTGTTTTTGACCCTTGAAGAAAAAATGGATTTAGCATATATTATCCAATCATGTCAAGAGGGGGAAGTTCATAAGTACTAGACATTTTTTCCATTAAAATATCAATTTCTCTTTGCGCATCATCATACATTTGTCTTCCATTTAATTCAACACCACCCGGAAGTTTAACTCCAGTAAATTTCATCATGTTTTGACCCCATTGTCTTTTAATCAAAGAAGTTAAATAAGGTTTTATGAAAGAATCATTCCAAACTCTTGAATAATCATTTGGGTCTAATGTAGAATAACAATCTATAACAAAATATTGACTATCTGTAACAGATCCCCAATCAATATCTAAATACAATCTATCTTGTCTTTTATTGAATCTAATTTGTTTTTGTGTATTTAAAAGAAAATCTAAATCTTCTAGATATGTTTTAACCATTGCATAACTTAAGAGTTCGGTTGTTCCCCAATAGTAAATATCATTTAAAAATAACTGATATTTTACACTGAACATATTATGAGTAATTGTATTGGCACCATCAAAGGTGAAAATTTTATTTACGCCAATAATATTTGGCGGAACTTGAAGATAATTACTATTTTCATAATAATTAAAAGTAGTTGCAGTTCCTACTATATTTGTAGTAACCGATGTCGTTGTGATTCCAGTATTGTTTTGATCTAATCCTTTTGCTCTTCCTCTAGCAATATCTTCCTTAGTTACTTTGTATTTATAGAATGTTGGGTATACACCATCAAAATGCCTTTCCTGAAAAAATTGAACTGCATCGTCAACCAAATCTTCAATTTGTTCATCGGCAACATTAATTTCCAAAACTGGCGCTCCCAGTTTTCTTTTACAGTAATCTATTAGTTCTTGTCTAGTAGATGGTTGCGCCATTTATCTATTTTCTATTAGAAATATTTATGAAGATGATTTTATTAGTTGAGAAACAACCTCTTGTTGTTTTAGATATAATTTAAAATAACATTTTGCAATATTTTTAATCTGATCTATATCTAAAATATTGTCAATCTCAGACGATACTTTAAAATATTCAAAACATTTACTTAAATTTTCAAGTTCTATATTATCGGGATTCATTTATTAAACTCCTAATAAGGTCTTTAATTTCATTTAAGTCATTTTTCATACTTTCAACATCAAATTCTAAACTTTTTATTTTAGAAATATTATCCTCTTTAGACTTCTTTAAATTGATATAATTTTGATATTCTGATAAATTTGTGTTTATAACCGCTTTTGTAGATTCATCTCTTATTAAATTTGAGTGCCCTTCTACTTTTGAATAATCCATAATTATGCAAGAGCAATTACTCTAAGATCTTTTAGTTTTGGAGGATATGCTTGATTTGTGGAAGATCCTACTAGTTTAATGCTAAAATACCTAAATGGTGGTAAGTTATCAACACTAAATTGATAATCTTTAAATAGATTTGGTTCCTCTAAAGAGGATAAAATATCAGTCTTTGAAATAAATGTGTCAGGTGTTCCATCATTATTTGATGAATTAATTGTTTGTCCCAAATTATTTAAATTCGAAAAACCTGGGAATGGATAATAAATCGGACTTTCATTTGAATCATTTTGAATTGAGTAAAGTGCTCTTAAATCGTTAAATTGATTTATATACGCTGAAACTATAATTTTGATAGAAGTAGAAGGTGCTTCTAATTCAATCGAATTTGTTGCATATACAAATGAGGATGGATTTTGTTCAAGATTTGATACTCTATTATCGGTTGTAAAATTTGTAATTGGGTTGTTAACCCTATTTGAGATTAATACCATACTAACTCTATCAAGATCAACCACCGGAGAAACAAAAGAATTGGATGAACTAAAATCTAAAGATAAAGTAAATGATTTTTTACCTGGCAAGTTTGTTAATCTAGAATCTTCATTTACTTTTGAACATATTAATCTAGGAGAATCGAAATAATTATTTGAGTCTAATGAAATATTTTCAAATCCATTATCAACAAATGAAATTTCAGTTCCATCAACACTTGTTCCATCAATCGTTCTTACTTTTGAAGAAATATTTGTAGCATTTAAAATTAATTTTTGTATATTAGGTCTTAAAATTTCAAATTGGATGTTTTGTGTTGCATTAATATTATTTCCTCCGGCAAACTTTTTTTCATTAATATATAATTGTGGAAAAGACGACCCAGAACTACGATTCACTTGTCCGAATGGAAGTGCTTCAGTTTTTCCTGCCTGAGTCATATCAACTTTTATATTATAAAAATCCAAATCTATTGCATCAGAAACTGTAGCATCTTGAAGTGTGTGTTCGGTATTAATTCTTCTCAAAGAAATTCCATTTAATTCATATTTTTGTACAGGAGTTCCTACAGAATAAGTAAATGATTTTGTTTGATCAATTTGTCTTGTTATCCCAATAAAAGATGTTGAAGTTACTCCTTCATATGCAATAATTTCATCACCAATTTTTAAATAACCTGGATTTGTAGTACCAACTCCAACATTTTCAAAAGTTCCAAAGTTAGTAGTATCGTCGACAAAAATAGTTCCACTAGATGATGATGCATAATTACTAGTTAATCTTGTTTGCTTAATATCAGAAGTAACATTTGAGATTTTTAATGTATTTTCTTTGGCGTGCATTCCATGATTTTTGTGGTTTACTTTTATATGCAATCCGTCAGATACAACTTGTATTCCATCTGCTGGAATAATTATATCTCCCCCAAAAGAACCATTTAAATCTGTAGTAATTCCCAAACTATTAATATATCTAATTGTTTTACCAACTCCTGTTAAAAATTCTCCTTGAACATTATCTAAAATTAATTGATTAACTCCATATATGTTAGAAAGAGATAATCTTAAATTTCTTCCTAGAGAATTTGCTCCAATTTGAGATGCTGTTAAAACATCTCCAATTTTGTATCCAGTTCCGCCGGAATTAATCGTTGCGGCTATTGCTACTCCATTTGAAATAGTAATATTCGCTGTTGCGTTTAACCCATTTCCAGTTTGACTAATTAAAGAAACTGAATTATACGTAATACTTCCTGTTGATGGAGTATATCCGATACCAGGATTGATTATTGATAAAGTGCCAGTTGCAGATCCAGCTGCTCCAACATAATTTGCAGAAGCATTAGAATTTTGTTGAACAATAGTATTGCCAAGCACCAAATTAGTATCTTGTATCGTTTTTCCAAGACCAATTCTAATAACTTTAGATGACATTTCTAAAGCATTTGGAATAAGAGTTGCTACTTGGTTATTCCCTAAACTTAATTCCGAATTATAAAAATTAATATTTCCCGTAGGACTAATAAAATTTGCCCTATAAAGAGTGAATTTCAAATCCTCATATGGACTTTCATTCCAAGTAGAATTGTTTTGTGATTTAAAAAGTCCTCCTGTTAATGGTTGTTTACTTACGACTACTTTTTTTGACTCTGGACTATTTTCAAATGCAGAATCAAATTCGCCCAATTTTGAAGTCCAAACAAAATAATTGTCAGAATTAGTTAAAATAACTAAACAATGAAAAACTCCGCCAGCAAGATAAACTGGAGAATTAAAAGTTACTCTAGTTGCAATAGATCCATCTGTAGATGTTAAAATATTTTTTGGATCAAGTACAACTTCACTAAAAGGATAAACTTCTTCGGTGGGAAGACCCAATCTCATTGGTCTTAACTGCACAGTAACTGGCAATTCTGGATCACTATTATAAAAATATAAGTCAACTGAGGTTACAAATATACCACTAGTAGGTTCTACATAAAATGACTGCGCTAAAGGATCTACAAGTTTCATTTTTTATAGGTTTATTGATTATTTATCTTCGACTAGAACCTCTACTAGAACTACTAGAACCCCTACTAGAACTACTGGAACTACTAGAACCCCTACTAGAACTACTGGAACTACTAGAACCCCTACTAGAACTACTGGAACTACTAGAAGATCTACTAGAAGAGGATGAAGAACTTTGTGGTTTTTGGGAAACACCAACTCCCTGAGAAGCTGCTATTTGTGTTGTTTTTTCTGTACTAGTTTGTAATGGACCTTTATAATCTCCAGTTCTATCTGTACGTATAGGACTAACTTCGATATTTACTGATATACCCTTTGCAGCTAAAGCCGCTTCTATTATTTGAGCGTCTCTTTGTGATTTTCCATAAGACTGATCTTCTTTAATTGAGTTTACAAATGATTGTGGCAAACCACCAGCTGCTGCCAAAGTTGACAATGTTCTATCCGCATATTCACCAATAGACTTTCCTCCGAAATTTGCAAATATTGTTCCATAATTTACTGACGTAGGTGCCGTAGGTGTTGGTTGCGGTGTTGGTTGCGGTGTTGGTTGCGGTGTTGGTTGCGGTGTTGGTGGTTCATATCCCCCTCCACCACCATAAGATGCTTGTGGAATATAACCAATAATATTACTACTCACAACAGTATAATCTGTTTGTGACGCTGTTTGACTCTCGGAGGTGTTCTGCGTTTCTATTCTAAAGTTTCTAACTGAAATAATATTTTCCTGAACTGTATTAATTTTTCCATCTGAAAAATAACTTTCATCGACACTGGTTGTAAAAGAACCTTGAATTTGCGAATTTGTTTTATTACTTGTTAATCTAAAAGTTTTTGCTCCAGATTCAAATTTTATTCCGGATTTATTTGGATCTGGAATAAAAACCGATCCAATAATAGTCCCTACATTATCAGTAACTAGTCTAATATTAGATACTACTGCTTCGGCACCACTAGTCTGTCCTTTCAATTTCATTCCCAACTCAATATATCCACGATAAGATCCTTGTACAATATTTGCCATACTGTAAGTATCGATATTTAAAATTGATGAAGTTGAAGAATATAGATTACCTAAAATGATGTTAGTGTCATAAACACTAACATCATATGTTTCTGTTGGATTATTATAAGGACCGTATTTGTGATTTTGATTTGCAACTCTCGCATAAAATTTCGGTTCTTCAGTAGTTGCATTATATCCTACCACCGTTTCTCCAACTTGAAAAACTCCATTGACCATAGTAATTTCTATGAGTTTTGGAGTTATGTACTGATTTAAAGAAACTCCATCAAGAAAACCATAAACACGAGTATATGGTTTCATTCTTTTTGCAGTAAATTCAATATTTCTAGATCTCAAATATGGAATTATCGTTGAGTTTAGTACCTGATCACCAAAAGTAGACTTATCAAATTGTTCTTTAATAATTTGTCTATTTCCCTGTCTTGTACTAGTTCCTGTTTTTGATGAAGTTTTAATTACATTATCGTATATAGAATATCCGTCATTGGTTTGAATTGATGACAGTGAAGAAGATTCTCCTGTCCAAACTGTTTCCCAAGAACCCCAAGTAACTGGACCAAAACCGGTTTGAGCATCAAAACCAGATGCAGATAATTGATTTCTAGTTTGGGTATAATTTCCTTCGACATTAATAATTTTTGCTTCTGTTCTAACCTGATCAACCCAAACATCGGAAGATGGGAATAATTCCATAGTTCCTGCATAAAATGCAATAGAATATGGACTTACATTCACAACCCTAGTTGAAAATGGTTGATTAATAATTGAAACCTCTTCATAATCTAAAGTTATAAGTTGTCCAGTTTTCCTAATATTAGTTCCATTTAAATCCGTAACAAATTTATTATCAATCGTTGGATCTGTAACAGTTCCTATTCCAATCACTGCATTTGATCCAAGAGTAAGATCTACTTGAGTTGTATAATGAGTTGGTCTTAAAATAGAATTTTTAATATCAATACTATTCTTAACTTGAGTTACTTTCTTTTGAGATGTTGTAGATGAAAAATCATCTACAAAGAAACCGGATTTAAATCTATTAAGACCATTATAATCTGTAATTTGAAGATTTGCGGTATCAATTTCTAGTAATGAAAGAGATGTATAATATTCTAGATTCTGAATTCTTTGCTCTAATTTACGAATGTCTACCATTCGATATCTTTTATGTTCCTTCAAATTGATAGTGATATCATTCATATCACACAAATAAGCTGGAAGTATAATTGTTGCTAATTCTAAAGCATCACTAATATCTGAGGGGGGTGAAGGATTTTCTTCTGGTTGTCCATAATTTAATTGAAATACTCCATCCTTAGTCAAGAAAAGTTTGTCAATTCTAGGTAAATAGAATGAATAATCAATTTTAAAATCTTCATCTGAAGCTAAAACATTACTAGCAGAATTTATAGTAAATGATCTCGCTAGAAATTCAAAAGGAGATCGGGCACCTTCTGATACTGAATATGTAGATACTCTTTGTCTTATATCAATAAGATCTGTATTTCTTATGCCATTATTAGTTTCATTAATATCGCAATAATCAAATTGATTATATGAATTTACCGTAGTAATATCTCCTGTATCTGAAGTAGAATAATTTACATATTCATATAATATTTTTAATTTTCTATTTGGTTCTGTAACGTTTGAATTTCTAACTATTTTAGAATAATCATATATTGTATCGTTTTGAGATTTATCTAGAGAAAATAAACTGGTGACATTTAAATCCCCAAAATCAACTGCAGAAACTATTGCGGTTATACCACTTTCTTTGAAAGTGACTACTTCTCCGATAATAAAATTATTTTGATTTTGGGATACAAATCCAATTTTCAAATCATTTATTTTTTCTAAATAAACTCCAACTGCTCCACTCGATTTTCCTATAAACTCTTCGCCTATAAGAAGATCTCCAGTTTTGTTTGTGGGACTAATTAAAGATGAAAAAACAATTGATGGAATATCCGGATCTAAAGTGTCATCAGATAAAAATATACCATATAATTTTGTTACATCTGGTTCAAGCAAACAAATTTCTTCATCCTGAACTCTAGTTCCGTAAGGATAATTTCCATATGTAAGTCCATCGTTTAGTGTTGTTGCGCCAATTCCGGATCCTTCGTATTTTGATTTATTGACAATAATAGATTTAACTCTATTAATAATTTTTGTTTTCTCTTTAATGTTAATTTTTCTCAAAGTTGCAATTAACTTAGCGTTACTGGTTCCATTAGTCAATCCATTTATTGTAAGAATAGTAGAACCTGAAGTGAATGAAAATTTATCTGGAGTTAATTCTTCGGTAACTCCATTTTCTCTTACTAAAACATATCTTTCCTCATCAAAAGGAAGAAAAAATTGATTTGCTCCAGAAACAATTGGTCCGGTGGAATTCGATGCGATAGTAACATCGAATTGTTTTCTGATTATTAAATCTGCGTCTGTTAAATCTACAGAGGCAATAGTTCGTTTTGGTAAATATGTATAAAGAGTGTTATCTGAAGATACGTGTTGTTTTGTAACCAAAATGTTGAAATCATTTGGGTTTATATTGGAGGATGGTAATCCTCCATCACAAATACCGTTGACTGTAGTGACCCCAATTATAGATATTGATTTTTGCGATACATTCTGCACCTTTGCAAAAGAAACCGTAGAAAATCCTGGATTTGTGTATGATACCAAATTACCAACGGTTACAATTCCAATAAAATTGATGTTTGGAGATGTTACTGTGCTAATACCACCAGAAGATTGTGTAATATTGACTGAACCAATGTTTAATAATGGGGATTGTTTTGTATCTGCTGTAAATGTATATGCAGAACCAACAATTCCATAAACTGATTTTACATCTCCGATTGAAAATGATGTAACTGCTACAGAAATTCTATTATTTTCTATCCCATCAAAAATTAATTTTTCTCCTATAGAAAATTGTCCCTTAACATTATAAGCAGTTAAAATTCCTGAATTTGTTACATCATACCTTAAGTAACCAATTGCTCCACTCGATTTTCCTTTGATATGTGTCGGGGTTAAAAGAGATGGTATTGGGTTATTTACGGTTATTTCTGTATGACTTTGAATATCATAAAGAGTGATATCCCATTCATTTATATTTGTATTTGATACAGTATAAGATCCAGACTCTAATGCAAAATCATAGACTCTAGCAACGCCAATTTCTTTTCCAGATGCAACAGTTGAAGAAATTCCTACTCTACTGTCTCTGAGACTTAATACATATGAAGTTGTTAATCCTATTATTGGACTTCCATAAACTTTATTTAATGTAAAAGTAGATCCTGTTTGATAATTAATAAATTGATTCTTTAGGGTTTTTATTGTTCTTGGTTTTTTAAAATCTACAAAAACATTTCCAAGATTACCAACACTATATCCACTAACATAGGCTGATGATGGGGTTATTATATAAGTTCCTAAATCGTCATTTGGTACATTATTATTATAGGTTAATTCGTTTTCATTAAAAATTCCATTATTTCCCTTAAAGTCATTGAGACTTTCTTTTGCGGAAATGTTTGGAGATCTTACAAAATAATCTCCAGATTCATCGTAAGTTCTCTTTGCAAACTCTTGAGAGAGATTGCTATATTCTGTTGAAGATCTAAAAGATACATCAACTCCATTTCTTATTTGTTTGATTAATACAAAATTATCATCATCTATGGAATCGGGTGACAGAACTTCTAATTTTGCTTCTATTTTAAATCTATCAGATCCTGGAGATGCATAATTTGAAAATCCCTGTGCATTATCATTGAGAGAAGAATCTTCATAAGAATTTACAATACTTTCTTTTATTCTAAATCCAATATTATAACTTCCATCATTTGCATATTGATCCAAATATATCAATTGCTCAGGAACTCTAACAAAAGTTCCTCTTAAATACCAAACTCCAGATTGAACAACCACAGTAGAAGCTGTTGCATTTGGATTTTCAAATACTGTTGATGCAAAAGGTTCCCCTTGTTGAAAAGTTTTTAATGAAAATGTGGAAGTTTCAATATCGTAAATATATGCAGTTGCACCATTTTCTTCCGATACTTCTAATACTTCTCCTGGCAGAAACTTTTCATTTTCATAAGTTAAAGAATCTGAAGAAAGATATGAAACATAAAGAGTTGGTTTATTGATTCTACTTACCGAACTTGTAATAGAACTGTTAACAATTGCAGTAATTCCACTTGTTCTACCTTTAATTTTTATTGATTTAATCCCATTTAAATATAAATCAACATTCAAACCCAAAAATTGATCATCAAGTATTACTGCATTTACATCATTTCGAAAAACTACATTTCCAGGTATTACTACAGTTCCTTCTTTAAAAATGTGATTTCCAAAAGTTTCAATTTGGTTTTGAAGAATTGATTGCAGAGTAGTTAATTCTCTTGCTTGAACGGGATACCCAGGTTTAAAGAGAACTTTATAATAATCTTTTTCTGGATCAAAATCATCAAAATATGGTAAGATATTAAGATTAGTTTCTTGTGGCATGGGTCTTTAGAATTGCAAAATAACTTTGATATCTTCTTTTTGGTTGGTAGACCTTGTTATTGAAGGTCTATTATCGACATAAATTATATTTCCTGAATATTTTTTAACCTCAGGATAAGAAACGCCATCAGTAAAAGATTGACCAAGATAGTATGTTCTATTATTTATCGAGGTAGATACACCACTGAAATTTGTATCAATACCCAAAACAACACTACCACCAACAATATTTAAAGATCCTCCAGATTCTGGATATGCTGTAAATTGATATTGATCAAATCCATATTGTGGATTTGCAGTTTGAGACCCATCAGTATTAAATCCGGCAGTATTTCGATCTTGCCAGTATTTTAAAACGCCAGTTGCTTGATCATAAGAAACTACTCTTCCAACAGCAGTATATCCCAATCCAACTGTTTGGGTTATAAAAGAATCTGCAATAAAAGAAGCCGAATCATAACCAGTCCCTGTTAATTTTAATGCGTTTAACGCGCTTGCTTTATCTAAAGTTAATATTGATGAAGAATTAAAAAATTCTGGGTTTTCCACCAATCCAATACGAGCAATTTGATTACCTGTAATAAAATCTGGATTCTCTACATCATTTTCAATTCTAGAATAAACTAAAACATTATAAGCTCCAAGTTCTCTATAAATATCTGATCCATGACCACCTTGAGGAGGAATAATAACATTAAAAACTGGTTTTATAGTTCCTATGGGAACATTTCCCGCAATTAAATCAACACTACCAAAAGTATATCCAGATCCACCTCTAGAAACAGTTATAGATTCCACTTTTGATTCATTATTGATTACGATAGTTGCTTCAGCACCTATACCATCTCCTAAAATGGGAACTCTAGTGTAAGTTCTGTTTGCAGTACCCAACCCAACACCACGATTTGTGATCGTAACAATTTTTAGTTGTCCACTTGTTGTGGCATTATTTCTAATTGAGGAGTATTCAGAACTAGTTTCCCAATCTCTGGGAACTGGCATAAAATTTGTGGAATCAAACTTTACAATATCACTTGGTTTTATTGTATAAAGATATTTCCAAATATAACCATCACCACTATCTCCAGCAGTTCTAGGTTCTAAATCTGTAAATGATGGTTCATCTAATGAAGGTTTTCCGGTTGGATTTTCTGGGTCCACTCCATTATATAAGCAAATGTAAACTTTATAATCTTGATTTACAACATAATAATTTGCAGAATATAAACTAGTTGCTCCTGATGGTTTAGAAGTGTTTGTTCTGCTAATGTCATGTCTGTACATGTCATAAACAGTTCCAGAAGTCCAAGTGATTTTTCTAATTACTTGTTTAACATCACCATTTGAAATTTTTTTAAGAGCGATCATTGTGTCCCAATAATCATTCTCTTGATCAAAATTATCTTTGGGAGCAGGTGGTATAGTATTCCACGTTGAAGAATAATCCGTAGCGTTTGGAAGTCCTACAAAAGCATAATATGAGTTTGTACTGGAAGTAGCAGAAGCTACAAAATTCTTTGCATTTAATATTCTAAATTGATCAGTTATGATAGCGGACATTTTGCAGTTTTTTATCTATTTATTAGTTATAATTCAGATATCTTAGAGAATTGACTCTTTGAATGATTGGCGAAGTTGAAACACCAATAAGTCCATTATTATAGGAAGTAAACGATTTTGCATTATTTCTTGATGGCATAGAAATTCTACCCCAACTATATTCTCCAAAGAAATTACTATATCCAATTCCAGATAGTCCATTATAATCGGATAGACTTACAGTAACCTTTGCGACATAAGTAACACCAGATCCAACTGTACTTGTTTGTGCAATTGATACAGAGGCAACTTCATAAACATTATCAACATATGAAGATCCAATTGAAAGAACAGATCCATTTTGATAAAGTGAAGTTACTCCATTACCGACATTTGAATTTAAAACAACAAAATAGTATCCTGTTTGTATTCCACTAACTGTAATTGCTGATCCAACTATAGATGGATCTCTCAAAAATGAATTATGAGGAATTAAAAGATCAAATACAATTCCTGTCAAAGCAACTCCAACAGAAACTGTGGAAATGCCAGATATAATTCCAAAATCTCCAGAATAAGATACATCTTCAATTTCTTCAATATATCCGGAAACTGGTGGAGATTCAATTAAGATTGAAGGTGGATTTGTATTTGTATATCCAAATCCCGAATTCGTTACTTGAATTGATGTTACAATTCCTGAAGTAATACTTGCATTTGCAATTGCATAATTTAAATAATTTGTTGAAAATGGTGAGGTGTAAATTCTATAAGAATTTGTAGAATTTGCTGTGAAAGATTCTAGGTAATTTGCAGATATTCCGTCAGTTATTCCACCAAGAACTGAATTAGTTATAGTAACTAAATTGACATCAATAAAACTACTCCCATTAGTAAATAAAATTTCATAAACATGGGGAGTTAATGCAGACGAAGTTCCATAATTATATCCTTCAACTCTAATTCTGAAAGTCCCTCCAGAAGATAATGTATAAATTTGAGTTAGTCTTCTATTTCCAGGAATTACATGAACTCCTGGAAGTGATGGTAAGTTTGGACGAATGGCGTTAAATTGATTACTTCCTCCACCAAAAGTAAAATATCCATTTGATCCCAAATAAACAGTGGAATATCTGTTTCCTAAAAAGTCAATCTCAAAAGGAAGAGAAATTGTAAAAAATACATTATCAACATCTCCTGCAAAATAATTTGTCATTCCAAAAGAACCATATTCGCTATAAGGAATACTTTGAACAGTTGCTACTGCTGTGCTAGTAATTCCGGATATAACTGGAGGGTGTGATATTGAAACAGTCGGTGCAGTTGTATATCCTTTACCACCACTCTGTAATGATATGTAACTTATAGTACCTGCAACAGATACTACTGCCGATGCAGCTGCACCAACATATTCATCTTGAGAAATAATTTGAATTTTTGATCTAATTGCATTTGTAGTATTTTCTTTATTACTATCAAAGAAAGTTTTAACACTCTCTACAAAAATTTCAAGTGATCCAATGCCAACATTTTGAATAATTCTAGTTGTTGGATGAATATAGGGTTCATAAATTTCTCTATTTTTTGTTATCTCTTTTCCGTTTATGAATAAATCCTCTGTCTGTTTACACCAAATTATTGGTCTATCTAGAGTTTCTACACTAGTAACACCAGGACCTGCATATGGTATAGTGTTTAGTGTGTCTATAGAATTAATTGTTGAAACTAATCTTTCATTTTCTTTTAAATTTGTTAATTCATTATCCAATCTTATAGTATCTCCTGGTTTAATAGTTTCCAAAATATCAACATCAACAACATCAACATCACCGGTTCCTCTGTAAAAAATAATTTTTGAAGTATCGCCTGATTTTGGTGGTTCTGAAAATGTGATAAAACTGCCACCTGGGAACCGATAACCTTGACCAGGAACTTGCAAAATATCATTAATAAAGACTAAAAGTGTGGATTGTACATCAATATTCGATCCTGCTTTAGATCTAATTGATCTTGGTAGAGTATTAACAGTTAATTGGAAAGACACTGTAGTTCCGTCAAATAAATCATCTAAAGGATCTAAAACCTGCAAATCTCCAACAATCCAACCAGAAAATGTATCAGATTGAGTTCTTTCAACATAAATTTGAAATTCTTTAAAACTTAAAGAAGTATTTGTTGGTATTCCGGTTGATCCTGCAACTGGAATTGTTAAAATTTCCCCCTGTCCGTATCCATATCCAAGATTTTTGATATCAAAAGAAATTATACTTGAATCTTGCCCAACAATTATGTCAATAGTTGCTTCAGTTCCAACTCCAGAAACAGAAGATGAACTGTAAGTCAAAGGAATATTTGAATATGAAAGAGGATCATCAAATATTACTATAGGTGGATTTGATGAGGTATATCCAGTTCCTGGATTTGTGATTGCAACACTTACAATATGCCCACCAGATATTGATGCAGTTCCAATAAACTCAATATTTGGAATTCCGACACTAGAAGTTAAAACTCCAACATTAACTATTGTTTGAATTCCGACTCTGTATCCAGAACCACTATTTCCAATACTAATTGATTGAATTGTGCCTGACGTGGAAACAACGGCAGTTCCTCCGGCAGATATAAGTGGTTGGTATCCAAATCCATTTGTTGATCCTACAGAGACTATAACACCTCCAGTTGGTAAATTTGAAGCATTAATATCGGAAGTTAATGATGTCGCAGTTCCTGTAAATTGAATGCTAGAAATTCCTGCACTCTCATTTAAAGTATAGTCTCCGCTGATACTTAATGCACCAGATAGTCTTTGTGGACTCTGGAAAACATCATTAATTAAAACTATTGCGTTGCTTGTACTTACGCCAACAATATCATTGTTATTTGATTTTAATGTAAATCCTGTTTTAATGCCACTAAAAGACATTGAAATATCGTCAAAAATATAATTTTTTGAATATGGTTCAGATGTAGTATTTTTAACTCCAGATCTAATAAATGATCTTCCGTTAAAAGTAGATCGTGTAGAAATTCCAACCCAATCTACATTATTTGGAGTATTGGTAGTTGTACTTAATGGAGTAAGTCCATAAGGAGCAGTAACAAAGTTTATATTGTTTCCAACAATATTATAATTTCCAGTAACTTTTGTAACTAAAGTATTTGGAGAATGAATAGAAATTATTGTACCAAGCCATCCACGTTCAACTAATATGGAGTTGGTGCTCCCAAATCCTACAGAATTAACTCTAACAATTTCACTATTAATTTTTAGTAAATCCCCCCCAAAAATGGAAGTAATGCCCGATAATTTTATTGTATCATCAGTTACCAATATTGAAGAAGTGCATAGCGTTGTTATTGCCGTAGAAACGATAGGAGATTGTACTACATTATCAATACTAACAAGAACTCTTGAATTTTGATTTTTTGCGGTAAATGTATGTAAAGTACCGATACCAACGGACATTAGATCTAATTCTAATGGGATAGTCTTTAAAGCATTTTCTGCAGAAGAAGCAAGTTTTATAAAAGAATTGTCAATTTTAATTGCATATACAGTTGATGGCAATTTATTAGTTATTCCTATTCCTGCAAATGATGTACTTGCAATACCAATTGGTTGTGTTATTCCATCTTCAAGATATGAATAAGATATTTCTTCTCCACTTACAAAGAAATGATTTTGGATTTCAATAGTATTATTATTAATATTTACGATATTTGGACTACTTCCATCAAAATTTCTAGAGAATATTGGAATCTGTTTGTGAGTTAAATCAAATTGTCTTTTTATATCGGTAAATGTACCTCGATATATTCCATAATCAGTTTTTATTGAACCATTGTTCAAATCAATTATATCTAAAGAATTGGTATTATCAATTAATCCAAGGGAATTTTGAAATACTCTAACTTGTACATCTATCCCAGAATTTGGTGTAAAATACAAATTAGTATTTGTTGATGATACTGTAGCATCTATATTTCCAAGAGCACTATCTGTATACAAAATACCAAATTCTGCAATAGATACTTCTATTCCATCATCAACTACAACGATTTCGGAAACTTGGGATCTATTGTTTGTAATATCTTCTACGCAAACTAAGAAATAAGCAGAAGAATAACTAGAACTAGAACTGGAATTTGTGTTTGTATATGAAGATATCAAATGTTGAGTTGGAGAAGTGGAAGATGCGATTGAAACATAGTTCGATTTTAATTGCGAATTATTTAAAGTTTCGGATGCGATTCCTGTTGATGTAGTATTTGCAATAGAAATTCTCATAGAATTTACTACAAAAGAAACACCTAATCCAACATCAGGAGTCAAATTGATGACCAAATTCTGCCCAGAAAAACTGGCTGAATAGGTTCCGATTCCTGATGATCCATATGAACTTATAATATTATCAGTTAATTGCCCATAGTCTAAAAGTTGAATATTGGTTCCATCATGCAAAACTGTTAATTCGTCAAATTCATGATAAGAATCATCAATCGCACCAATTTCTACTAAAATCTTAGAAGTTCTATATGTTGATGCAATTCCAACTACAGAGATTGGTGATGTTGATCCTGATGGTATTAATGTATTTGAGGTTTTAATATCAACAACATTTCCTAAAGATAGGGTGCCAATTCCAGAAATAGCATCCTTTATATTATAGCAAATACTTGTTACATCAAAATCATTGACTTCATAGTTTACTGGATAAAAAACCAAAGATCCTTCTGCTCCAGAAGTAATAAAATCAAAAGATCCCATATTAGATACTGTTTCGATTCTACCATACTGATTAATATATCCGGTTGAATCATCGTGTAGAAGTGATACTATGCAGAATTGTTTTTCTGATATAAATCTTCGATCCCTTACAAAAGTAAAGAATTTTTTACTTCTTCCATCAGACAAATTAAAAGTACTGACAATACTAAATGGCGTACTTCTTGGATTGCTATTAAATTGATTACTAAAATCATCAATACTTAAAACTCTATTTCCAACAGATTCAAAATAGTCTTGAAGTATTTTTGTTCTTAATACAATTTCATCAGATATTAAATTAGAATCTATCTTTAAGGATTTTTCAAATGCAAGATCATAATCATTAATACAGTTTACATCAATAATTCTTATAAGATCTGATACCCCTACAAAATCTCCATTATTTTGATTTGTTGCAATTCCAACAAATGTTTCATCCTTTGATTCAACAATTAAATCGCTAAATTTCTTAAATCCGGCAGTGTGGTTTAAATTACTAACTAAATTATTCCAAGTTTCATAATTAATTTTGGATTTAATGGAGTATGAAAAATATTGATAGTAATCGTTGTCATGCAATCTTTGGAAAGTATTGTTTAAAAATCCGCTTTCTGAATTCCATTTATTTTTTACTATTGAAGATGATTTAATATTATAAGATGTACTATAAATGTCAACCGATTCTATGTTGGCCTGTGAATTTGATGTTTCTCCAATAATTAGTTCATTTATACTAAAATCATCTATTGAAGAAACTTTTAAAAGTTGATTATTTGGATCCCATCCTTCTACTAAACCAGATGACGATTCTGATGATACGACTTCTTTATATAAAAATTGATTTTTTTCCAGTTCAATATCAAATATTGGAAAATATTTTTGGGGAATAATAGTTCCCGAAGAATAAACTGGACTAAAAGTTCCTGGAACTTCTCCAGAATTTAAATAATTAGAAAGACTATACACAACAGATCCATTTTCACCACCAATATTTGGATCAATTGATTTGATTGTAAATAATTCATAATTATATGAAGATGAATTAAATCCTCTCAGAGAATTTCCAATTCCAACACTGGTATTTTCAATTAAAACTTTATCTCCAACAGAAAATGGAAAATCTGAAGAATTGCTATAACTTACGGCTAATCCTACAGTCACATCTTTTGTTATATTATTAAATGTTATAGAATTAATTCCTATTGAGTTGGAATTGTTTATAGGAATTATGGTTGGATTTATGTCATTTAAGTTAGTTGTATTTTTTAATATTGTTACTTCAGAATCACCTAAATTGTACCTTAGTTCTACATTTTCTAACTTTTTATTTGTCAATCCATCCAAAACAACAAGATTTGGCGCAAATCTATAATTTACTCCAATAGACGATATTCCTATTCTTTTGAATTTAGATAAAGTATTTACTTTTATAATTTGCGGAAACTTTGCAGTCGGTCTTAATGTGAGATCAGATGAATAATCAAATCCAATATCTTGGATAATTATATCAGACACTTTTCCAATATTATTAGACTCTGCAAATAAAATAGCATTTGATCCAGAGGAAGAAAAAACAGAATTAATTCCAGGTAAAGAATCATAATATTTGCCACCAGATGTTATTTTAACTGAGTCAATTTCACCTGTAGTTGAAAGTGAAGTAGTTGTATACGATATATCTGCTTCCGAAGAAATATATGAAGATTTTTCTGGTTTTATTAAAATGTTGTAACTAAAAGTTGTTGATGTTAACCCAGTAATTTTATGATTACCAGAATAACTACTATCTACAATAGAAATCAAATTATTATTGCTGATATTTTCATCATCAACTATTACTTGACTTTTAACTAAATCAATTTCATCGAATTCTAGAGGAGATAGTGAATAATATAAACTTTTTGGTATAAAATCATTTAACGATAAAGTAAGTTTGGCTGAGGTGTCCACTCCAATATTGCCAGTTTTGGAGATTTCAAAATTATTTGAGGATGATGTTGAATCAAATATATTTTCAAAATTTGAATCTGAATAGAGATTAAAATCAAATGCAGGAACTCTTACAGAATTTTTAATATATGATAAAGAATTATGCGACAAATCAAAAATTACTTTTTGATTTTTCGTAATAGATAATTGTGGATTTACTAAAGATATAGTTCCTGAAGAAGTAGTTGTAATATCGACTGTTATTGGATAATCTAAAGTTGCGTTATAATAAGAATTTGATAACTTAATGGTATTATCATTTATCTTAACAATATAATATATCGAATTACTGAATAATCCCCCGGATGGAGAAGAAGATGTATAAACTACTTTTTGTCCATTATAATAACCATGATTAACAATAGTAATTGTATCTTCTGCAATATTGACATCTCCTGAAGCAAAATCTTTTGGATTTACTATAAGTCTTCTATTGTAATCATTATACCTAACTTTATAAGTTGTTGAGATACCAGGAGAACAAAATATAGATACCGAATCTTTAAGACTTAATCCATGTGTTGATGCGGTAGAAACTGTAACTAAATTTTTATCTACTTTTGCAGTAATTACTCCATTATAAACAGTCTTAAAACTGTGAATAACACCTACACCGACATTAGTAAAGTATAGTGTTGAAGTTTGTATAGAACTATTAATTCCAACAAAACCTCCTGTTGAACCTAAACCTACAAAATTTGTAGAAACCCCTATCAAATCATTAGATATTTTTGCAACGTATAATATTTGATTATCTGTTAATTGAAAAGAAGATCCATCTGCGAAAACTGTTATTGGAGACCCGCTATTGGAAGAATATATTACTTTTGTTCCAGTTTCCAAATTGTGATTTTTTAGATATATTGATTTGATTGGAACAAAAAGTTGAGTTGCGCCAACTCCTGGATTTGAAAAGAATAAAGTATACCCAATACCAACCGTTCCTATTCCAATAGACTCTGTTGGATCAAAGTATAATTCTTTGTTGGATTTGTGTGGGAATGTTGTTGAAGTTATTGGAGAAACAAAAGAAAATTTTCTGGATTTTTCTACTAAAAGAGTTGATGCAGTATGCGATGAACCTACTGTAGAATCTTGTGCTCTCAAAACTCTAATTCTATTAAGACTTGAATCTATATTTAAAACTTTAACCTTTTCATTACCTAATTGAAAAATATCATTTTCCCTAATAAATGGATATTGTAAATTTCCAAAAACATTGAAATAAGTTACAATTCCGGTTGTGCCCGTAGTTCCAACACCAACATTGAGTATAAATTGATCTGATCTAACTCCAACTGAATATGAACCTTGTAAACTAGATGCAGTAGTGCTCAATCCAGTTATTGATACAGTGTCACCGTTTAGTAAATTATGTGAACTTGAAGAAAATCCATAGTATAAATTTTGATTTGCATCCGGTATTATTTCTACATCACTTAAAGAAGATGTTGTTACATTAATTTCAGATACTTTTTTACCCTTAACTGATAAAACTTTGGCAGAGGCATCAGATCCCTTCGTACGATCATTATTAAAAATTAAAGAATCTCCAACTTTATAATTTTTACCCCCCGTCAAAATTCCAACAGAATTTACTTCACCTTTAGAAATGTAATTTATAATAGAATTTTGATTTTTAATTTTATTTGGATTAAGCAGAAAATCATATCCACTATTTTCACTCAAAAGATTATATGGTTTTGTATTTCTAAAGAGTTGAGTCTCATTAAGATCAATATCATCTTGATTTGATTTTGGATCAAAATTAAATAAAATTGGATCTGACTTAAAACTATTACCAATAAAATATGGAAAACTTGGAGAAATAAAATTTTTAAATGGAGGAGAAGATTCTACAGAAGATCCATTAATAGTAGAAAAATATGCATAAGTCCCATTTGGAAATTCTGGAGTAATACAAAACCTACCGTTGTGTTTATCTAAGTCCCCATCAGAATTAAAAACATAATCTTCTACAAAAAATCCCTCTGGGTATATTGAAGTATTTGGTCTATTAGATTTTATTGAAATTTTATACCCGGACTTCAGAGCTTTAACAGTCCCACCAGTTTCTGATGAATATCCATAAGGTCCATAAATTGGATTTCCATCATAAGCCCACCCAATTATAGGAGAATGTGAACTAGAAGGAGATTCTTTGTTATTAGAAATGATTAAATCAGGAACATAAGTTTCTTGCCCATTAATTAATCTCTTGGAGAGTAAAATTTGTCTTAATTTCCTAGGAGAATATAAATGAGTATATTCTAAACCATAGTTTGAATTTATACCTTCATAAATTATACCATCATCATCGGTAATTTGATTACTTTGAACATTTCTTTGTACTAAATTAATAGTCCATTTTTTAGGAGTAGATTGTAATTTGCAATTTGATCCTGCAGAAATTATATTTAAAAAAGTCTTATTCGTGGAAAAACCAACTCCACCTTGTATCACTCTTACTTCAGATAAAGATCCTTGATTAACAATAGGGGTTAAGATTTCGCCTAAACCTGGACCTGATATTTGAAGATCTGGAATAGAATTATAACCAGATCCGGAATCTAAGACAATAATTTCGCTTATTTTTCCATTAGAAATAATCGGTTTTACCTGAGCACCGCGTCCACTCTTCAATTCAAAAGATGGTTGTTTATTAAAATTTATAATTTCTTCAGATCCATAATTAAAACCACCATTCTCCAAAAATACTGATTTTATTTCTCCTCTAAAAACGGGTTGTAGTATAGCGTTAAAATTTTGTTGGATTCTAGTGGAAATTCCAACAACCCCAGAGACAGAAATAGAAATTGGTTGATGATTAAATATATGATTACCTGATCCAGAATTAACAAAGTTAACATATTGTTTTGTTTTAAAATAAAAATCTTTTCCACTCTCCGATGTTCCAAGTTGAGATAATTTGAAGTTATTATTATCAATTTTAGTTACATAATAAAGAGTATTGTCATTTAAATTTCCAATAGGAACACCCGTTGTTTTATATAAAATTACATCACCATTACTATATTTGTGATCAATTGCGCTTATTGTGTTAAAAGATGTATTAATTCCTGAAGATGGCACTACAATTTTTCTATTTTTATACCCAAATCCCGAGTCAATAATATTAATAAAAGTAATTTTTTTCTTTTCATTTACAGACACAAATCTTTGAGTTCCAACTCCATATGAAGTTAGATTAACCGTATTAATTCCAGAAATAGACTCATCATAATTATTATGAATTTTCACATTATAAGAATCTTGGACTGACAAATAGTAAATAGATTCTGAAATAAGACCACCAACTTGCTGTTGTCCATCAGATTTATAAATTACCTTTTCTCCATCATCAAATTTGTGATAGGAAGAAAACCCAATAGTATTATTTGATAAATTAACCAACCCGGATGATTCTATAGAATTAAATGAAGATGAATGCTCAAAAGACCCTAAATATGCTTTTGCTTTAGCATCTTTTCCATTTCCTCCAGTTATGGTGATAATTGGTTCAGTTATATAATTAAATCCTCCATCAATAATATCAATTCTACTTAAATTACCCTCTACTTCACAATAACCCGTAGCGCCCACACCAACATCATCAGATATATTTAAAATTGGTGGATTAATAACATCATAGTTTTCTCCAGGAGAAATGACATCAATATTTTCTATAGGACCATAAAAAATAGAATCTTTTGATTTATAATTTAAAATTTCAACACCATTTACCAAAATTCCTATTGGTCCTGGATTAGTTGATTTTTCTAATTTAGAATTTGATGAATTTGAAATATTTCTTATAAGTTTTTGAGATTCTAATTTTTGATTAGAAAAATCTTTAAGTTCAATTTTTGCGCCAACTACATCACCAACAACTTTTAAATAATTTGAGTTATAAAGATTTGATTTGCTTCTAGATAACTTAATGACCGTACTTGATATTCTTTTTACGTAATAGAGTGTTTCGAACAGATTTAATGATCCAGATATACCATTTTTATATACAACCACATCACCTGTATAAAACCCATGATTTCCTATATTGATTTCTTCGCCATCAAATTTTCCAGAAAAAGTTATAGATTTATCATTAATTGTTAGTGCCTGATTGAAATAGGTTGGTAAAGATGGAGAGGAAACATAACATACATCTAGATAGTCAGTATAAACATTTTGTACGTTTGTAGTATAAATATTACTCTCTGGATAATTCTTAGAATTAAATTTTGAAAGTATTTTTTGTACTTTATACTTTTTAGTAGTTTCTATTTCTCCAACACCTTTCACTAAGAATGAATTGAAATTGGAAACCCCAAAAACAACACATGTAATAAAAGTTTCGTCAGTAGACAATAATCTCACAGTGTCACCAATCACTATTCCATTTTTATCAAAAGTTGTTATATTATAACTAAAATTTGAAGAATCTATTAAAGAAATGGACTTAACATCATATGAAGTTGCTACATTAAAAATCCAACTATTAGTTAATACGCTATTAGAATCCAGTCCCAAAGTTCTAATTTGAATTAAATCATTTTCACTAAAATATCTTGTGTCTGAGTTTATGTTTAAATCGGATAATACTCCACCAATTCTAACTTTAACAATATTATTAGTGGTTATTCCGGAATATCCATAAACATAGTCATCTATACGTAATTCTTGACCTTCTAAAAGAGATTGATTTATTCCAGAGCATTCAAAAAATTGTGTTAATGATTTTGATTTATAACTTATATTAACAGAAGTTCCATTATTTAAATCTGCAATAATAGATCCTTTAGTTGGGAATCCAACTGTTGAATCTACATCTAAAACCGAAGATCCTCCAGAAACTGATGTTATTAATTTTGTTTTTGGGTGAATTGAAAAAGATCCAAAAATAGATCCATTTACACTGATATCTTTATCATAATCATAATCTAAACTAATTACATAATAATCTTTTCCATCTCTTTGAATTTTTTTAACATTATTTACAGACCCATAAGACTTTTGAAAGTTATTAGTTTCATCTTGATATAATGTTTTATTTAATAAATCAAAAGGATTACCTTCAAGTGGTTCAACTACCAAATCTCTGGTAATTCTATATTGAGCATTTGATGGAATAAAAAGATAATCTCTCGGTTTAATTAGTTCTACATCTACGCCATAGAGAGCTCTGAACAGAATTTCAAAAGATTCATCTGTGCCTTTAGATGAATAAAAATCTTTTGACTGTTTAATAAAAAGATTTTTGTTTAATTTTGGATGTAACTGCCTATCTTCAAATCCTGGAACAATTTGAGTTTTAACTTTTTTAAAAAACTGTTTTAAAAATAGAATACTTAAATTATTAACTGTTGATCCGGAGTTGTGTTGATTTATTTCCGACTCAGAAAAAACCAAAGTATCTGGACTTATTGGATTTTGATAGGATGCAATTCCACTAAAACCTCTTACACAATTTAAAAAAGAAGTATCAGTTTTACTTGTATACGTTATTATTTCATTATCAATTTGAATTAGTCCATAAGAATCAGGAAATCCTACTGTAGACTTAACAACTATTGTAGTATCAGTAAAATCAACAAAAAAAGTGGTTTCTGTAGAATCTATAAGATTGGTTAAATTGTCAATTTTTATATATTGATCTATATTTTGCAATATATCATAAATACCTCCTTGATTTTCTAAGGAGACATAATATTGTTTTAAAAATTCTCCAAATAATGGATATTCTTCCCTAATAAAAGATGGAAGCTGATTCTCAACAATTGAACTAATCTTGATTCTAGTATCTGCCATTTTTTTACAATCTTACAAGATCTCCGTTAGTGTAACTTGATGTAACAGTATATGTTGATCCAGATATATCTGAACCAGAAGAAATTTCATCAGATATCATATTTAAGATACTTTTGCTAGTATCTAGTTGTAAATACAAATCTTGCAATCCAATCACATCATTTGATTTTGGAATAGCAGAAATTTCAATAATTGGTTGACCTCCAGTATTTTTTACTGCTGAAAGAATATTGATAGGATTTAAAATAATTTCTCCTTTAATATAATCTATTTTTCCAACATTATTTCTTTTAATAACTGGTTGAGTTGGTGAAGTAATTGAAAATAGGAATATCGTTCCATTTTTTCCATCTGAATTGGGAAAATCTCCAAAATAAACAGTTTCACTTATACCATTAACAGTAAATCCAGATGATTTTATATTATATCCATCCATTTTTTCAATATGAAATTGATTACCATAACAAATTTCATATTCTGCCAATTCATTTATTGATGCACGAAGGTCTCTTCTCATTTGAATTTTAGTTATATTTGAAGTTACTGATTCATGACTATCATCAATTACTTTTTGGTACTTACTATATTTAAATCTTGCTCCATATTTGTTTAATTCTATTGAGTTTGCATAAGTGTTAATATTATTTGAAATAATACTTTTAACATGATCGGGAGTTGGGGCAAGATTGCTATTATAATATGCTGTAGTATTTGTTTCCACAAATATGTATTTTAGATCCAAAATTTCTGGTACAATACCTGCAACAGAATATTTTCTAAGTTTATTTTTTAAATTATCTTTTATGGAGTTGGGAATAAACTGACTATTAAAAGGTTTAATAGTAATAAAAACTTTTCCGTATTGTGGAGGGGTTAAATCTTCACCACCAAATACAGAAACCGATTGAGTTTCTGGGTAAATAGTCGGAATCAGTGCCTCATAATCAGATGCCGTTACTGCTCTGTTTTGAGATGCATAAATCCTGGGGGCATAATTTTTAATTGAATCTATAGATTCAATTTCTTTTCCCCCTTCAGATGCAATATTTGTAGTAATTAAAGAGATTCCTGTAGTGATGGAGTTTCCATTATTGTCTAATATTCTTCCATTAAAACTGAATGATGATAATCCATTTGCAACAGCGCCATTAGTAACTGCATATGAAACTTCAATATAATTTAATGGTTCAAGGTTTTCTCCAAAGACACCATCTCCAAATATTAATTCATATCTTTGGTCTTCTATCTCTTGAATAAAGAAAACTCTTGAAGATGAATTTATAGAAAAAAGATTATTAGATAGTGTAAATTTTCTAGAATTGGTGCTAGATTGTGTGTCTCTAACAACAACTCTAAGTAATGAAGTATCGATATTTGGATTAGATAAAATATAACGTTGTGATGGAGTTGAGTTATTAGATCCTACTGTAAAATTATCTACAAGGTATGTTCCTTCATATACATCAATATTCTCAAAAAAAGCAATTCCATTGACTACATGAGTAGTGATATCTGCAGGAACAATAAAAGTATAACTTGACCCACCAAATGATTCAGTTGAACAAACTGTTCCTTGCTTTAACGTTAAAGTTAATGGATTTATTTGAAATCTCGTAGTATCTACAAAAAATGATATATTTGCTCTCGCCGCAGTCCTAGATTTTGGAACATATCCAATGTTTCTTGCGAGAGAAACAACATTTTCTCTAAGTGTAGCACTATCAATAAAAACCTCATTGCTAATCATATTAGCATTATACGAGGAAATGTATGTATTATATGCTAAAGAATCGATCAATACTGAGAGATTAGATCCCTCAAAATCGTAGTCTGTAAAATTTGAATTCGATCTAAGATAATCTTTAATCGAAGTTTTTATTTGATCGAAGTCTAAATTTGTAAAATTAACTAATGGCATTATCGTGTTGTCTGTAATGCGAATGTTAATTGTTGGGGTAGTGCATCAATTCCAACAATATAATAATTAACTGTCACATTAAATTCATTATTATCATAATCTGGAGAAACTATTATATCAATCAAATTAACCCTTGGTTCATAGTTATTGATAGTATTTTCGATTTCATCTTTAATAATAGATGCAGAAATATCATCAATATTTTCAAAAAGTGATTTTGATACATTAGATCCAAGATTTTGATTAAAAAATCTTTCACCAGAAAGGGTAAGTACAAGATTTCTTATAGAACGAGCAATTGCCGTTTCATTTTTAATAGAAATTAAATCATAATTCAGGGGGTTTACCTGAAAAGATGAACTAATATCCTTAAATTCTTTGTTTACCCGTTGTATAGGCATAAAAAATATAAATCTATCTTATTTATTCATCATTTTTTTACTTCATAAAGTGGTTCTGTACCATATTCCCAGTCATCATAGTCATCATCGTTACGAATTTTTGAATGAATCTCATTTTGAACTTGAAAATCGTGTTTTTTGGGAGTTAGATTGTCGTTTGCGATTTCTCTAAGCATTTTTTGATCCATTTTTGCTCCTGATTATTGAAAATCAGAACTTTTTACGGGGTTGCTATCCCGTGTCTCTATTATATCATAGTCATCTTCAAGTATTTCTTTTAGATACTCATCATCCCAAAGGTCATAATACTCTGTTTTTGCTAATTTTTCTCTAAATTTGCGTAATTTTTGTGTTGGTTGACCAAGGATTAAATTATATTTACCATTATTTGTCTTAATTCCTTGAATATATGTATTATAGGACCCACAATCTTCAAAAAACTTCCAATTTTTGTGTTTTTCGTCGTAAAAATTTACCCAAAATTGTACTGCATCAAGATCAAAGTAGTCTTCTATGATATAAATGATGACTTGATATCCTTCAATTGGTTGAATTTCTTCTGCAGAGCACTCAACTATTTTATATTTTGAATTTGAAGCAAATGGACAAATAGCAAATCCATTCAACTCTGGTCTAATTTTAGATACTTCTTTGATCCAGTTGAGAATGTATTCTTCCTTTTTGGTAAACATAAAAAAAGAGTGCTTATTTCTATTTAAGCACTCTAAAAATTATTTACCTTGACCCCTATATTTTTTCTTACGTCCATTACGAGACGTTGCACTCAGTAGTGTACGAGCAGAACGTCCTTGGCGGGTCTTCTTTGGTACTCCAGGTTCAAAAAGAGTCTTATTGCTTCCACCTTTAGCCATTTGTAAATTCCTCCATTTCAATTAAATTTGGATCAATGTCTTCACCCGAGAAATAACGCTCAGAGAAGTCTTGAATAATCTCAGCACATTCTTCTGCACTGAGATGTATATAAATTTTACGCCCTTTATATAAAAGATTGTAAGTTTTTTTCATCAGATAATACGAGTTTTCTCATGACCAACTCTAATACGAGGATCGCACCAAATTTCAAATCCTTGTTCCTTTGCATCAAGACAGAATGAAACATCTTCACCGCACATATCTTGAACCGCACCAGATTCAAAAACTTGCATCTTCGGAGCAAACCAAGGATACTCAAGATTTTCAAAAACACCCTTTTTAATCAGAACCCAACCAAAACCCGTATAGTCTACAGTGAATGGTTTACGACGCTTACTAATTGATTCTACAGTTTCATGATTCATTACACCACCATTTTTGCGGAAGTCATCTTCTTCTAACCAATGTGCGACAGATGTTGTGTGACCATCTTCTGTTGCGTACCAACCAGCGACGACTTCGCGCTCTTCCCCTTCAGCAGGAAGAGCCATATCACAAAGCTGCCAAAATTTGTTTGTATCAAAAACAATATCGCTATCAATCCATAATTGATAGTCATACTGAAGTTTTCCATCCCAAGGTTCTTGCTTTGGTCCACGAAGAACATTTGCACCAAGACATTTGCAACGTGCAAAATTAACCATCGATGAATAATCTTGACTAATTTGAATGCTCATTCCATTTTGTACAAGATCGAAACAAAGTTGCACAAATGCTTTGAGGAAAATAAAAGAACAACCTCTTCCTGGTAGACAAAAGACAATTGACTTGCCTTTCATTCTTTCTTTAATTGCATCATAATCCCAGTCCTCTACAGATTTTTGAGGAACTGCGGCTTTAACAGTAAATCCTTTTGCCATAATTGAAAATAACCTTCAGATCAATTTTATCGTTCTATTTAGTATTTGTCAATTCTACAAATTTGCCACTTTTTGAGAATTAATATGAAGAATTTAGTGGTATAAGTTTATTTGCAAAAACTTCTTCGTATTCCAAATCTTCTCTTGAAATATTACCACCCAATAGATCAACCATTCTGTGCAACATCTCCCAAGTTTCAGAAAATTTTTCTTCTGATAAATTGTGATAAATGCACTCACCTTTTGCGTATATGTGATATATTTTTTCTTGTTCTTTCATAAATTTTATTTTGTAATTGCATTATATATTATTATAACTAGAAATCCAATTGACACTCCAAAAATTCTCATCATCTTTCCCGGATAACGTATTAACCACCCAGCAAAGATAACTTTCCAAAAATTCCAATACGGACGCTTCCTCACTTTTTCTTTCCACCCTTCTTCAAAGTTCTCTTGTCAGGTCGTGAATATCCACCCTTATGAATCCATTTGACGCACATTTTTTTGCCTCGAAATTTTTTTGTATGATCTTATTATATTTCTTTATTTAAAGGGTGGGCGTACTTATGTGCCACCTTGAGAACTGGTTTTTTACTTCCGGAAAAATTTTTTGAGAGTGATATTTAAAGGTCGATTTGTCACCTCTGTAGGTTAGGGACTTATTGATTTTTATATACGCAACGCAAAATATAAACAATAACAAACAACATAAAATAACTGCCTATTCACGACATTCACGAATCACGAATACACGTATAAACAATCACGAATCAATCATAAGTAATTCACTATACTAATACAAACCGTGAAAGGCACTGATATAAAACAGTGCCCTCACGGTAGGTTACATCACCACCCGAACTTAGTGGCGCAGATAGGACCGATTCCACGCTCAATCGACTGAGGATCAGTCAATTCACGACCGCAACATGAACACTCACCCGATACCTTACCGTAGCGGATTGCAGCGGTCAGAGGATCATTGGACGCCTGCAGAATCACCTCTTTAACATCATCGGACAGACGCGAATCCATCCCGATACGTGTAACCTTACCCAGATACTTTGCCTGTTGACCATACTGACCCATCTCAGTCTCAGTCTGTGATGTAACCCACAGAGCGGTAAGATCACGGTTTGGTTTCACATTAACACCGTCGAATCGCAGGGTCAGACGCTTAGCACCTTTCGCCTTTGCTGCCTCGAAAGCATTAAACAGTGCCTCGAATTGACTGGTCTGAGTGTCATCAACCACGGCAACATTCTGCTGTTGCTTGATAGAATCAACGGCGATCTTGTGCGCCCAAGCATACTGTGACGCAGACAATTTGTGGAACTTACGCGCCAAATCTTGGGCGAATTGTGAACGCGAACCACGCAGGGATTGAAGAACCTCAGCGTCAGTCAAATCAGACTGAAAGGTGATCAAACCGTCGCGGCGGGTGCTAACACTAAAGGTCTGCACAATACGATCATCGGACTGCGCAAGATCGTACTCAAGGTTTGCACCTGCCTGAGGATTGATCGCGCTCAGATCACCGATCACGCGATCGAGAAGTGCATCAATACGGGCAGAATCGGCGGCGGTGAGAGTAGACATTGCTTCGCCCTTGGTGCGGATTGCTCCGCCATCCTACACCCGATTCGGCGGATTCTACGGATTCGACCGATCAGCAATGCTAATGTGTCAATGTGTTAAAACCGGTTGACCGGGTACCCGGATCGTGTAGACTACCCGTAGGGGCACCCTGCGCGAAAGTACTGGTATAACAAATTGACGAAAAGATGGGCACCTAAGTATAACTCAGGTGCCTTACGGTTTGTGTTACTCAGGACATGATAATTGCATCGGGATTCTTATAACGCAACAGAGTGTTAAGTACACCTTGCTCCGTCATTGGTTTGCGACAAATAGGCAAACCTTTTTCCCAACCAGTAGCAATCCAACCTGCAATCGTGCGGTCGAAAGTAACACGTTCGCCAGTGATCTGAATGTAGGAAACACCAGAGAGATTCATGGTCGAAAAGTATAAAGAACTGGTTAGGTTAGTTTAGTGACATAACCCAGGTCAATGTATCAGGCGAAGATGTAACCGTTCTCGAATTCTTCCTCCTGTTTGTCATCAATTAGGAACCACTTACCCTGGCGTTGGAATACACAATCGCCATCAACTCCGTGCTCAGAAAGAATAGCGTTCAGGCGACTCTTTGTGGTTTGAGACTTACGCCCACCGTCGAAGATCTTGACGAAGTGTTCACCAACAATTGCAATCTCTTCGCCATAAAGATAGACGTGAGAATTGCCAGAGTGTTCGTTATACACAACCTCCGTATTGTCTTTCTTCCAGTCAACGTTGCCCAGGATGGCAGCGTTCATCAGGGTTTCGATCTGGCGCATGGGATTGACTGATCTCGACCCTTTAAGGATCCCACAGAATCACGGAAAGGTCAACCCTTTTTTGATTAGTGTTACTTATGTTACAGATAAGCGATGCAAATGTTTCAATTCACGAAAAACCCTTGACAGGATCTCCGGATGCTGTAGACTACTAGCAAGCACACCCTGCGCGAAAGTACTGGTATAACAAATTGACGAAAAGATGGGTCCCTAAGTAACACTTAAGGACCCTATAGTTCTTTATACTTTGGGTGGCAAATACGTCAGACTCGATGACGCAAACCAGCAGGCAATTCGCGGTTTCTACGTGTCAGTTCCATGCCGTAAGTACATGCCTGATCAATATAGTAACCCTCACGGATTGGATTGTGCCCACGCATCGCTTCTGCTGCCTTTTGGCAGTCTAGAATGATATATTTCAGAGTGTAACAGTCTAGCGTTTGCGCATGAGATTCCCAACGGGCGAAGTGCTCAGGAGTGGCAAATTCAGTGGGCATCGGTTGAATCCCTTTCGACCTCTTAAAGTTACACCAGATCCCGACCCATTCCAGTTACCTTGTGCCACTAATCATACTGTCCACTATTTCAACCACTGCCCTTCAGAACCGCTATAATTGATCCAGAGGCACCCTGCGCGAAAATACTGGTATAAAGAATTAAACAAGAATCACTATTCTATTCTTTATACTTAGTTAAATGTAAAGAATAAAACAAGGACTTCGTGATGTTTGTATTCACGAAGTCCTTTCACGAGTTTGTGTTACTTAGTGCGGAACCACAATGCGTTAGCGATCAGATCACCAGCGCCACTAATGTCATCGCGCACAATGCGACGAAGTACATCAGCACCATCTGAAGTATTGTGCATGGAAAGAATCAAGTCCGTTGCATCATCGGGCGACAGAATGTTCATCAGCAGGTCAGCGATTGTGCGGGCGTGCATTGAATTAACCTGATCTCGACCCTTTTAAGATACAGGAGATCCAGGATCCTGTCAAGCGTTGAACGATCAGCAATGCTAATGTGTCAATGTATAAAAACCGGTTGACCGGACACCCGGATGCTGTAGAATACCTCTAGAGGCACCCTGCGCTGAAATAAGAGTATAAAGAATAAAATAACGATTTCACGATTATTCTTTATACTTAGTTAAATGTAAAGAATAAAAGAAGGAGTTGCTTGGTATAAACAACTCCTTTCACGAAAGAATTAACGGGCGAAAGAATAAACTTTATCGTTCTTAACGTTGATATAACGAATTGAGCGAGAATCAATCTGAGTTTTATAGTGACCAGACGGAAGATTCAATTCACCAACGTTCCACTGTGTAGTAGACCAACGGAGAGAATTGTCACCAGTTGCCATAAACTTATAGAGAGAATCTTGACTCTTAAAGTTCTTAATCTCATACTGATTCTTGGATCCAGAAACAGTGCGGATGGCGTTCATTGGATTAACTGATCTTGACTCTTTAATTGTTGCACCTATTCTGGCGGAACGCAAGCACTTTGTGCCACTTGATAAAGTGTCCACTAAATCAACCACTGCCACCTAGAACCGCTATAATTGTACTGTACCCACCCTGCGCTGAAATAATAGTATAAACGAAACAATACACGAGTTCTTTATACTTTCTCATTTATCTGTAATTCTATTCTCCTGCAGGTATCATTACACCTTCACGATTCCATTCACGAAAAAACAGTTCTTATAATTATAGACACTAAAATAGGACTCCTAAGTGATAAGATTTGAACGCAAGAATCTTATCAGGAATCGACCTGTCTTTTCTTAACTTGTG
>Ga0129333_10000163_pt1 | contig 45220 bp, 67 predicted proteins | sample CPB6_08_DNA_FD_94474 | JGI IMG/M metagenome (GOLD analysis project Ga0129333, IMG submission 94474) | Freshwater to marine salinity gradient microbial communities from Chesapeake Bay, USA - CPBay_Sum_0.6_0.8_DNA | ecosystem: Environmental > Aquatic > Marine > Coastal | place: USA: Chesapeake... | reverse complement strand
TCCACTGGAAGCCATTTTTGGCGGTCTAATTCTCTCATCCCAAGTACCTCCCAACTGTTACGGCTACAGCTAGGATAGCTATTACTACGACAAAATTAATAATTAATTGCACTGTTTTTAATTCTTCTAGTTCGTTCATTTTGTTTTCTTTTCCTTCTTTAGTTATTATTCCACGTCTTATGATATTATATCAACTCTTTAGCTGATTTTTTATTTCTTTTTTCATTGTTTTTCCTCTCCCTGCTTGTGCCTTCTGCTTTGGACATGCTCTTTAACGATCTTAGAAATTCTCTTTTGTGCTTCTAGCTCATCTATGTCAGGATTCAAGAGCCTGAAAGCCTCGATCTTAAGGGTTAAGTCCTTGTAGATAGGGTTTGCTGTAACTGGTGGTAAAGCACTAAATGGAGCTGCGATCTCATTATCTAGCTCTTCGTCTAGGATTTTAAATTTGCGATCAACATTGTTTAGCCAGTAATGGTGTACTTGCCATTTCAGGATAGCGTTATCGGAATCTTTGACCAGTAAGCCTAGTCTACGGCTAACATCTTTAATTTTTTCAGCGTAATCTAAAAACTCTTGATGGAGTTCTTTTAGTTCTGCTTGGATTTCTGCTAGGTCGTTCATATTGTTTCTCCCTTTAAAGCGAATTGCCAGTTTTTGCCGTTGGTTTTGTTGATAGTACCTAAGCCTGCTTCTTGCATAAGCTCAAATAGATAGCGGGCATAATCAGAAGGTTTATCAACACGTTGAGTAATAGTTTTAGCGATTTCATTAATTGTTCTTTTAGCTAAAGGCTTATCAAGAATTTTATTGATAAATTGTTGATCTTTGCTTTTGATGGTTTTAACATAAAATAGTTTTTCAGCATGGGAAATGTAAGCCACAATTAAGGAAAAAGCATTTTCGCTGGTAGTTCTGCTAACTGGTCTATCGTAAGACAGATAAGAGAAGTGCGAATCAAGAATATGCAACAAAATAGAAAGCCTTAAGAAAAACCCAAAGCATTTAGTGTAATATGCTTGCATTGCTGGTGTTGGAGCTTTATCTATCTCTTCATTAAAATAATCTGATACCCATTCGACATAATCATAATCAGCAAAGACTAAGCTAGCACCCTCTGAGCTAATAATATGGGAATAGAGCTTAGTTAATATCGAATCATTTAAGACTACATCGTCTGGGTTTTTTTCTCTTGATACTGTTTCGTGGATAATATAGGCGAATCTCTGCCATAAGCCGTTATCTTTATCTCCATCTTTGGAATATAAATCTTTTAATACTTGAGGTTGAATCCCACCAGTGAGGCTAATAGCCGATTTGACGAGTTCAATATCTGTTTCTTTTCTAGCTACTGAAATAAAAGTACCTGCACCTAGTGACAGTAATGTTTCTTTATCTTCTCCCCGTCCACCCTTATAAGCACCAAGAGAATTAAAGAGACCTTTAAGCTCATCCTTGACCCATAAAAGCCCATTAGGGTTATCTGAGTGAGCTTTCAATGTAGTCTCCATTGTTGAATCAGATAAATAAAATCTTTTTCTTTTAGGTTCTGGTAATTCCTCTTGAAATTCCTCAAGAGAAGTATCTTTTTTCTTTTTCTTTTTAACTTCTTGAAATTCTTTAAGCTGCTGTTTATAAACTTCTAAAGCTTCGTACTGCAAGACTGTTAAGGGCTTCATTAGGTTATTTAAGATAGGTGTTTTGCCTGATCCTACGGGTAAACCCACCATAGACCACCAAAAAGCATGTTCTTTGTGTCTTCGGTGTGAAATAGTGAATTTAGTACCCGCTAGACTGCCCACTATGGAAAGAAATAAACTGAATGCTGCTTCTACTGGGAAGTCTTTGTATGGAACTGAGGAAATGCCATATAGATAGGCATATAATGGTGATGGCAGTATATCCTGCAAACAAAATTGAGCTTGGGATTCCTTGTTTTTACCGAGTAATTTAATTTCGTCTAATGCGATTAATTTGTTAAGCTCATTAAACTCTTGAATTAAGGATTGAACTTTGGGTAAATCATCTTGGTGAAATTTTATTTCGCTTTTAATTCTTTTTTCTTCTTTAGCTTTATATGCCTTGAAAATTCTTTTAAGAGTGAATCTAACATTAGATGGAATATCTGCTACGTCTCTTAATAGTTCAATGTATCCAAGCAGATCAGAATAATTTAGTTCTTCTACCTTGCTTTTAACTGTGAATATTTCTATAGGTTCATTAGCATTATGCAATGCCAGCATAGCTAAAAAGACTTTGCGATTATCGTCATTTGAAAAATAATCAGCTTTTAATTCATAGATTAAATACTTACATTCTGCGTGCTGAAGAATAGCACCCAATAAAGCTTGTTCATTTTTCATTCGATTAACCTTTAGCTACCCAAGCTTTCAGCAACTCCAATAAAAAATAATCCCAAGTTACACCACTTGGTTTAAACTCTTTCAGCTTTTCTATTGTTTCCAGGTGGATATTTAATCCCGATTTCTTCATACTTATATATATATCAGATTTATCTAACAAGTAACTTAGTAATTAGTTTAATTTGTTTTTATGTTGAGCCGCAACTTAAATACCCCCGCTCTTACGAGCTGCTCTGTCGAGCTTGCAGGATATTTGACTAGCTTGCTCATCTGTTTCTAGTTTTCCGTCATTTGAGTGTTTTCCGTCATAGTTTGACGGACTCTATAATATAGACTAGGTATACTTATCGAGAGTTTTTCCGTCATTTCGTCATTTTCGTCTAGAAAAATAAATAAATGAAATAATTAATCAATATGTATATATATATTATTATTTATAACTTCACTTATTCATTACGGAAATGACGGAAAAGACGGAAAAGACTGGATAGGCGGACTAGGCTTGTATTATAGCTTTCGTCATTTTGACGGAAAGTAAAAAGATATGACGGAAAAGACGGAAAACTATTTACTCTAGATTACTCAACCTAATGATAGTAGCTCTAGGCTTGATTATCCAAGTATTCGATAATCTCGAATAGTTGAGCTGTCAAGGATTACTTGACTGCTTTTAATTCCCCCTTATTCGAGGGAATTAAAACTTTATTCCAAAATTAAAAATTTTGGCTGTTGTCATTTGTTTTACCATCAGAACCAGTTGCCTTTATAATACAGGCAACTGAAATTAAAAATTTTGGCTGGGTTTAAGCTTGAATGATTTTTATTTTCCTTTGCTCATTGTCCTGAATCGCGAACCAATAAGCATCATTGTAAACATATAAATCATTTCCGTTTATACCCTTAATCTTGGCTTCAGCGAGAATGTTATAATCATAACCAGTTAGGAACTGGATAACATCCCCTACTTTAAATTTAGGGTTAATTCCCTTGTCGTAACCCTTACGACTTAAATATTCAGAAACTTCTCTAACTTTACAGTTTTCTTTTTCGTCTATTTTGTATACCATAATTAAATTTCCTTTTTTCTTTTCCTGAATCCTCGCTCTAAATATTTTCGTTCTCTTGAATAACTCCTAATCTAACCAAGAAATTAGCTATCGCATTGGATACTCTAATTCCCAGTATCTCTAAGTAATACTCATCATTCATTAAATCGTGTTGTGTTTTGAATATTGTCATTTGTTTTTTTCCTATATCTGGTGATAACCAGTTCCAGCACTTGGATTAGTAAGTGCTAGAATCGGTTAGCTTGATGATAGTTCTAAAAACTTTCGTAACCATCTTGCAAGTGTTGCGGTAAATCTTCCAGCTCAAATTCAAATTCAAATTCTACGTTAATTGGCTCTTCGCTGTCCTCCTCATCAAAGCTATAACAGTTCCACATATTGTTGAAATTTGGATGACTTTTAAAGTAATTAATTAAATCTATTTCAAAATTAAGTTTATTTTTGGCATAGCCATAACTTAATCTTTTTTGGAATTCCAGCGAGTCAATTGCTTCGTCCACTGCGAATAAGCTGTAATCGCTTACGCCTTCGATAGTTTCTATTGTTGTTTTTATTGTGTGTTCCATTGTTGTCATTTGTTTATTTTTCCTTTTATTTAATAAATTCTAAAAAACTATTATTGGCTTTTGTTTTGACAGATTCTAAACGAGATGTTTCACCTAAAACAAAATTTCCAGCTAAAAACTGAAATAAATTATAGGAAAGAGAACTTAAAAGCCCGTTTTCCATCTCAAATCCTTCACACTTAGCTAAAAATGGAAGTTTTCTTAAGACTTCTTTAGCGAACATAGTATCTATTAATTCACATTCGCTATTGGTTTGAGAGAAGATTCTCTTTGGAGTAAAATCGTGAAGTAGCTCACTTATTTCATGGCAGTCTTCTATAGTTAATTCTATAGAATTATTTTTTTTAGACTTATTCCTACTGTGTGTAGCTCTTTTTAAAAAAGAAACTATTAAATCTATATCTATTTCATAATTAATTTTAATCATTTTCATTTTTTCCTTTTTCCTTTATCTGGTGATAACCAGTTCCAGCATATGCTATTAGATATGCTAGAAGCGGTTAGCTTGATGATAGTTCTATGCAACTTTAAATAATCGATTGAAAGTTTCTTGCTCTTTTACTGTAACCTCTTCTGGATACATTTCATTTATGATCAAATCTAATGTTCTATAAAGAATATCTCTATTTAATTTACCTTCAGCAAGGTAACTAATCCTTGAAACTTCTTTATCTTTAATCTCAGTAGCTGTTACCCTGTGTAATTTATTTAAATAATAACCACGAGTTCTAATGGGAATATCTACCTTGTAGTAATCAGCTAAAAATACTAATTCACTACCCGTTATTTTTTTATCTTGCTTAATTCCTTCAGATACTAGCTGATTGAATTTTTCTATTTCTATTAATTCTTTGCTCAAGTTACGTAAAAATATCTTAGCTGATTCTAGTAAATCTTCTTTCTTTTCAATCTGATCTCTTTCTAGTTGCCATTTTGTCATTTGAACTGGTTTACTGGTAGGATAATATTTTAATGTTGTTGAATATACTGCACCATCCCAATTATCCGTATACTCTTCATGGCTATATAGATAACCATCAGTATGCTTTTTAGCATAGTGTCCGTAAGAACATTTACCATTTGCTTGTAACCATACCGAGTTATGGCTATTGTTCTTAATTAACTCTCTTATTCCTAAGCAAGTAGCATTAGTCAATATGCCATTTTTTCTTTTTATTAAGACACCTATGTAGTTATTCATTTTTTTATTTTCCTTTTTTCTTTAACTGGTGCTTACCAGTTCTACACCATGCCGTTGAGATGGTGTAGAATCGGTTAGCTGATAGTTTTAAGCAAAGTATGAATCTAGTTTATTCAAGTTCTCATCATCTATGACTAGCTGGTTATTGTCATTTCTGAAAGAGACTATTAACTTAGGTTCATTAGTACCTTGTAGCCATAAATCTATGGAACGTGAGACCACCAGAGGAAAATCTAATTTTGGGTCATCTAATTCCTCGTGTAGGTTTAATTTAAAAGTACCATTGCTACAATAATGTTCATAATCATCAGCTGAAAGATTTTTATGATAATTAGAATAGACTTGCAAGCCCTGTAACATGCTTTTAATTGAGAGAGTTGCAAGGTAACTACTTTCTTTAATTTCTAGTATTTTGTTAATTTCCTTCTCGACACTATAAGCTAATACCGCCAAGCTATCAGCTTCTAATATTTTTTTATCGATTTGTATTTTAATTGTCATTTTTTTATCTCCTGAAGCAGTTTTAAGACTTGCTAGGTCTTTGGTTTATTGAATTCTTTTTAAGCCAGTGTCAGTCTCAGTTATTAAAATATACCTTTCCGATTCAGGAAACTTACTTGTACTGCTGTAAGCAAAATCTAAACTGCCACTCCATACATTCACGTAGTTTAAGTGGTCATCGATTAAATCGTTTAATTTCTCTTCTGGAGTTCCTGAATAATCATCTAAGTGACTTATTCTATTAAGCCCTGTTTGAGCTTCTTTAATGTCTCGGCTTATTGCGTAATATATCGTCATTTACTTACTCTCCCTTTCTGTTACTTTGCTAGCTGCTATACAAGCCTTATCAGCTCTTGACTCTATCTTTGCTATCGCAAAAGCTAAGTCTATTTCTGTAATCCTACCTGCTAAGATATCAGACAAAATAGCCATGTCTTTCAGCTCAGCATGCACAGGTAGTTTTAACCCATGCTTTTTCAACTGCTGGTTTAGCAGGCTTTTAATGTTTTTTAAGTGGTCAAATTTTTTCATTTCTTTACTCCTTAAGCAGTTTAAAGACTTGCTCAGGTCATCCTAATAATTAAATGCTCCAAGTGTCTAGAATTACCTCTAACTCAGAGAAACTGAACCTAGCTTCTAAATACTCGTAACCATAACCATAATGAAGATGATCCTCGATTACTGCTATATCCTTAGCTGTGATATTGTATTTTTCTATTAGTTGATTGTTTTTCATTTCTTTTTCCTTAAGCAGTTTAAAGACTTGCTTAGGTCTTGGTCTAATTAACAATAAAAAATAAAGCCATCTTCACATGGCTCTATATTGTTTTTTTTGTTGCACGAGTGCAACAAATTGTATCCAGTATCAGTATCTGGATACTGAGTAAACATAGCTAAGTTAGCTTCTACTATGTTTTTAAAGCCTATGAATCTTAGACTAAACTCTTGACTAACAATTTGTTTTCTTTCCATACTTCTATTATACCATAATGTCATAAGAAAGCAACACTTTTATTAAATATTTTTTTATCAATCAAATAACTTATAAATCCTTGAAATGCACTACTGGACTAGGTTTCAAGGGATTATATAGTTATGGTGTGATATATTAAATATATTTAATGTTCTATTGTCTTATGTCATAAGTAAAACAACAAAAAGATACTAATACTAGCCTCGCTTGTTTTTAATCGTTACGCCGATAAGTAAGGAATGTTGATTAGAAAGCCTTTATAACCCTATAGTCCACTATAGGCTTTATTACTACTGTAACCCTATAGTCCACTTTAGACTTTATATTAATTAAACCCTATAGTCCACTTTAGGCTTAATTGTTAGGTATAACTTTTACCTACTAGTAGGTAGGTAAAATTGAATAGTTGCTTTCTGAGAATGAGTTTTATTCGTTTCTCGTTTTTGTTTAGAATGAGAAATGATGTTAATGTGTCGAGCAGGGTAACACATGCAAGCGATAAAGAATATATAAGAGAGAGATCATCAGTCATCAATCATTAATCACTATAAGATACCCCCCAATACTCGGTAGCTACCCCTTAATTTCTGTATATTATCTTTAACAACATACTGAAATGGCTCTACAATCACGTTCTTACTTAAGATAATATAATGTTATCTTGAATATGGCACTGTATAAGGGTAATTCTAGAGTAATAAAAGCAGAAAAGTATTTACGGGTAACATCCTTTACCCCATGCCACCCCTTTAAATTATCACTGCATCCCCTCTCGCTACACATAAAAAATTTCAAATTTCAGCAATGTAATAAACCAACCTAACAACCAACTAGAAAACTTCACAAAACCCCTTTATTCTGCCACAGGTTAAAAGAAAACCTTATTAAAGCCATAATCATCCCAAGAATAAAAAGAAATTGATTTAAACCGATTTAAACAAGCAATAACTAACCACATAAAAATCTATGTGATTAAACCGAAAGACTAGAGTTTTCAATGCAGGCTAGTGAGAGCTAGAAGGATAAAGTCCCGCTGAGATATATTTAAATTAACAGTGGTATATTTTTATATATCGTGGTATATTGTTGATTATGGAAAGAAATTTAACAGATACTTTTACTGTTGGTAGTAGTTATAGGTTTCAGTTTGATTCCAGTTTCGCTACTGATTGGACGGAAGTAGTAGGCATAATCCCACCTTCTTGGGTTGTAGTTAGAGAAGACCTTGGGGCATTTGAGGAATTAATCAATTTAAATAATGTTGCCAGAGTATTTGGTCGTAATTTCAAAAAGGCAGTGGAAGATGGTGAATGAATTTGATCTAGCAAGAATCAAGAAGCTAGATGACCTTAAAATTGGTGCATTGTATATAGTGCGAATTGATAACCCTATTAGTAAAGGGTTGTATATGGAGTATGAGGATTTAAAGTTTATTGGTGTAGAAGACGGCAACCCCACTTTTATAGACCAGCGTATCCGTCCTAGTTCACCGTATTACAATGAGCCAATGTTTTTAAAAGCTTCTAGCTTTGAGTCTGGTGAGTCTTACTCTTTTAGTATTTATGAACAAGAGGGGATTAAAAGTGAAACCTAAGCAAGAAAAGTATTTAATTTCTATAAGCAGGGAATTTTCAGAAGAGCTGATAACGAAGCTTGGCAAGACTAAGGGTGTTACTTGGGAGTATTTGCTTAAGAGGTTATTGGAGAAGGTAGAGGAATTGGAGGAGAAAGAATGAGAAAAGAAGATGAAGAAGCTTGGGTAATCCCTTTTTGTATTAATGAATTGCAGAAATTAAACAAGAAGTTAGAAGAGTATACTCCATTTAATCCGAATCTAGCAGAATTAACAATACAAGAAGTTGTTTATAAACTTTCAATAGAAATGCAAATGCAAAATTATGTTTTAATGACAGCACTTAGGCATTTGCACGAAAAAGATAAAACAAAGTAAGATGGAGATACAGTGTCTTTTAATAATTTTTACGATTTAGATAAAGGTGATCTTAATAAAGCTTCTGAAAAGAACACGGAACACAGGCTTGGGCGTTATATTTACCGTAGAATTGATAATACTAATTACACTATAGTAGTAAACCAAGATCATTTTATTGAATTTCACAATCTTACGGGAAATAGGACTTTAAATTTGCCTGATCTTGCGACAGTTCCAGTAGGACAAACTTATATTATTATGAAAGATGGTTCAGGGCATAGTATTACTTTAGACCCTTTTAGCTCTCAAACGGTAAATGGTTCTGCGACTTATGTTCTTAGTGGAAGTCATGCGACTATTAACTTAATTGCAACCCCAACGGAGTGGCACACATGGTAAAACGAATTGAGCCATTACCCGAAACATTACCAATATTTGATACGGAGCATTTAAACCATCAATTAATTCAGGATTTTTGGCAAATATTTATTGCTTTCCGCCAAGACCCAAACCGAAGCCCTAAGATTAGACCAACTGGGGATATTGCGATGCGAGTTTACGGGGAAAAGTTAGGAGAGAAAGGGCATCGACTAAAAACTAGAGCTGTTTTATTAAACATAATGCACCGCTATGGGTTTTCTGAGCGTTTTAAGATTGGAGAAAAAGCCTATCTCCGTAAGTTTAGGGAAGCAAATAAGCAGAAAGAAGAATCTTTAAAAACCGAAGCCCAAATGCACGATGAATTAGGGAAGGAAGTTTACGAAAAAGCAGTTAAGGCATTAGCTCAAGGTTATGGGTATAAGACGGTAGCTACAAGATTAAACATTCCTGAAAGCACTGTAAAAAGTATTTCTTGTTCTAAACCAGTACAAGAATTAATTAAGGATTTAAGGGATAAATCTTTACGCAAAACTGAATCTGAAATATTCGAGGAACTTATGGCAGAAAATAAAGAAGTTAAAGAAAAGTATACGCAATTAATACCCAAGCTTGCCCAAACAGTAGAAGAGTTGCAAGATAAAATAAGCAAATATATTGATGACCCAGAAGCTTACGGGATTTCACACGAGACTGTTTTTAAAGAAAGTTTAAAAATAATGAAGATGTATGGGGAGGCAACAGAGCAATTAACCCCTAAAAAAGAAATTAAGGGTGGGCAAGACGAAGCATATAAAATTATTATAGAAATGTCTCAAAAAAACCAATTACCAAGTGCAGAAGCAGAAAAATTGCTTGAGGCGAAATATCAACCGCCAAAATTACTGGAATGATTTTAGATAGACTATACACTAATGAAGATTTTACCCCAGAGTTTATTACTTTAAAAATGACTCAATGGGCAAATGACCCTTTTCTTTGGATGGTCGAACAGGTCTTTACGATTGATGAATCGGATAGAGGCAGTCCATTAAAACGCTTTCCGCCTTATGCTTATATTAAGCATTTAATTGATGAATATTTTAAAAATAAAGTTATTGTTGTTAATAAAACAAGGCGTATGATGGCAACGCATATTTTTAGTACATTAATGGTACATCAGCTTTTATTTGTTCCTTATTCTGAAAATGTCATTGTTTCAATAAATGAAGATCGAGCTAAAAAGGTTATCGCTACAAGATGTAAAGCGGTATATGATAAGTTAGATTTTCGCTTCCCTTATCCTAAATTAACCGAAGGGAAAGAGATTAGAGTCTCCGAAATGCGAAATCCTGTAATCGGTTCAACAATTACAGCATTGCCATCAGGTTCAGATAAATGCAGAGGTCTAACAATTACTAATGCTTTTTATGATGAGTTAGCTTTTCAACAAAACGTAGATCAAAACTTAAAGGCTTTAAAGCCTGCTTTAGAGGGGGGAGGAAGAGCAGCTTTAGTATCAACTCCACGTTTTGGTACTAAATTCCAAGAGTTGGTAACTAAAATTGCTAAAAATTCACAAATTGAAAAGTTAATGACTGGTTTAGCTAAATATCGCAATGAATATAACCAAACTGTATTACAGCTTCATTATACCGCTAATCCGTTTAAACGTAGCGATGAATGGTATCACGCTGAACGATATGGAGCTTATCCTAACGGTGAGCCAATTCCTGGAGCATCAGGAGTAGATACATATACTTGGGATCAAGAATACGAACTTAAGTTTACCGTTCCAGTTGGCAAACCTGTAATCCCCGAATTTTCTAGAGAAATTCATTGCGAGCCGTATAAAGATTGTCCATTTGATGAAGATTTACCTTTACATATCGGAATTGACTTTGGTTCACATTATCCAGCAGTTGTATTTTTGCAGAAGGATTCTTTAAATCGCTGCATTTTGCATGATGGGATTTTAGCAGAAGATATGGAGTTAGAAAATTTCATGGCTTTAATTGCTGAATATATTGCTAAACATTTCCCCAATGCCGAATATATTTTACATGCAGACCCAGCAGGAAAATCAGCTAACAGTCAAGGTACTGCACCGCCTGCATTTAAGATATTAGAAAAGTTTTTTAAACGTAAAGTTCATGGGATAAAATCTGCTCCATCAGATAGAGCTATAGCAATACGAAATAAAATGTCTCGTAGAATTGGTGATGCTATGGGAGTCATCGTTAATCCTGCGGGGGGAATGTTTATTTCTAAAAATGGAGATGAGCGAAACGGGTTATTCGTTGAAACTTTTGAAACAGGCTGGGTTTATGATATGCCAAAAGAGGGGGCTTATCATATTAAAGAAGAGCCAAAGAAAGATGGGTTTTATGAACACTTAATGGATGCTCTCGGATATGCTTTTATCAATGTATTTCCTTTGTTAAAAAATAATACTATTACTCGAAGTTCAAAGCCTAAACGCAAATTTTTGCATTATTAAAATAGTAATATACTTAAAGTGTAACTTACCCTTAAGGAGATTTTTAAACATGGCAAGGACAAATTTAAACATTGTTGGCGTTAGAGCATCAAACGCAACAGATTTAGTTGATGTTACTGGAGTCGATACAAAAGATACTATTGCTCCAATCACATCAGGTAGAACGGACATCGTAGCAGTTGGTGCTAACGCTGCAAATGGTACTCCGATTACATCTTACAATGGTGTAACTGCAACATTAAAGCAAAGTTTAGCAATACACTATAATTTTGCTACGGATGGCGGAGCTATTGGTACTATTCAACTTAGAGGCGGCGTACTACCAGCAAACGCAGTTATCACTAATGCTTGGGTCGAAGTAACAACTGCATTTTTACCAATAACAACTTCAACATTCGCAATCGGTTTAACTGATGCAGCAACAGCACTAAGAACAGCAGTCGTAGCGACTTCTGCTCCAGCACTAAACGCAACTGGCTATGTAGCAGTAATTGCTCCACAAACTCCAGCTTCGTTTGTAACAAAAGCAGCAACAAACAGAAACTTTATCGCGACAATAGCATCTGGTGCTTTCACGGCTGGTGCTTTTGTACTTCACGTTGATTATGTTGTATCTGCACTAGATACTTCAACTGCTGCAACTAACTAAAAATGGCTGATATAACTACTGCTCTATTAAATGGCGTAAGCCCTAGTACGACAGGGACGTTTTATTCTCGTGGGTTCTCAACAAGAGACCTGCGAGATATTTCGTTTTTTCTTTTAATGCCATCAACAACTGGCACAGTTAGCACCTTAGATATATCTATAGAAGAATTTGACACTATAGATGCAAATGGTGATCCAGCTAATGCAGAAAGAGTTAGAACTGTATCATTAACAACTCCAGCGAACAGCGTAGTAACAGCATTCACTCAAGTAGTAGCAGGGACAAGTTCCCCAGATGCAACGCTTCAACAAAAATTAAATTCAAAGGATAACAACCTGAATAAATTTATTCGTGTAAAATATGTAGTAGCAGGAACAGCAACGCATTTTACTAATATTAATGTAATTATGGCAGCTAATCAGAAAGTGTGAATAAGCTTGATATAAACGAAATACCCGATAGCCAACTAGAAGCCTTCTCTAGTCATATTAATACCCTAATTAATTCAGTAAAAAACAATAACGATTTTTACAATGCAAGAGAAATTATAGATAAGGTTATCTTGCAAGATGAAGATGTTGATTTATCTGATCGTAATAGCGTAATTTATCAAAGACTTAACAATGATAATTTAATTGAACGTGTTGTTGAAGAAGAAGATATTGATGAATTTTCAACATTAAAAGACCCTATCCTTTATCGCATTTATAGGACTTGGGTAAACAATATTAAAAATGCGTGCTTCCCAACAAGCGGAGATTATGTAGATATTAACAGAAATTTTAGCTCTCAATTTTACAAGATGGGATTAAAAAAGTTTTTACCCGAAGTTAATCAAGCTTGGATAAATATTATTAAAACTGAAAATCAAAGATTTAATTTTAAAAAGAAATATTCAGCAGCAATAGCCGAGCTAGTAGCCTATGGCAATACTGGCATTGTTCATTATTACGACCCCTCAGAGAATATTGTTAATATAAAAACTCCAGGTATCGGAAGATTTAGCATTTATCCAATGACGGATAATTGGAGAGAGTCGAATTTAATTCTTGAATACGATATTAATTACAGCGATTTATTAAATAGGGAAGATTTAAACCCTGAATTAATAGAAGCAATTAAGCCCGTGTTAAACTACAATGATTTAGGCGATAATGAATTTATTGGCTCAACTAATCGTTTAACTGATGTAGCAACTCAAGCACCTTATGGACAAGTTCGCTGCTATGACATATTTTTACCAAGTGTTTATTTAGAAGATAGGCAAGATCGCAAAAACCCAATTACTGCTAAAGGTGTTTATGTTACTGCAATACAAGCACCAGAAACAGTAGAGGGAACAGACCTAGAAGCTTTTGGCTTTAAAGATAATTTAGTTATTTTAGCAGCGTATCAAGATGTAAGCCCACACGACCACGGGATATGTTTAGCAGCAGCAGGAACAACTTTACCTGGAGTGTTTTATCATCAAGGCTTTATTAGACCTTTCTTGTCTCATCAATTATTATTAAATCAATTAATTTCGGGAACTTCTAGGGTTGTTGGTTTGTTATGCGATCCACCATTAAATCTCCTTCGCAATCAAGATTATGATTATGAGAACAGGACTGAAATCCCAGCATTTGAGCCAGGGGCAATGTATGAAGGCTTTGATGTTAAGGCTTTAGTTCCACCTGAATATAACCAAGTGGTTTCTCAATATGGTGCTTTAACGCAGGTAGTAACTAATATTGTTGAGCAAAGTTCAGGCTTAAGTAAAGCTCAAATGTCGGGGGTTACTTCTTCTCGGACTTCTGCAAGCGAGATTAAAGAAGTCGTATCAAGCGGGCAATTAAATATAGTTGATGCTTCTAACCAATTTGACGAAGAAGTTTTACAACCTTCTGTTAGTAACCGAATTATTTTAACTCAACAATTTTTAAGACAACAAATAGAAGAGATCGAAGATCCTGCAATGCGTGAAGCGATATTGCTTGAAAATCCTTTATTTGAGCGTTTATTAAACTATTCAGGCATAGAAGAAATGTATGAGCAGTTTTATGAAGAGAATCAAAACGAACTTGATAAAAACTCTGAAATTATAGATACAATAGAAGGCTTATTCGGAGAGATTGAGCAGCTTCAACAATTTGCAGCTTCTCCACCTAAAGATTTTGTACCACCAGACGTTACGATAAACCCTGAAACTTTAGAGCAAACTCCAAATGCAGCAGAGATTGAACAGCTTAAAATGCAGCATGAGCAAAACGAAAAGGCTCAACGAGACCAAGCCTTAAATGATGTTAAATTAAAACAAAAAGAAATTGAACGCAAGCAAAAAGAAATTAATAGAAATGTTCAAGAAATCCCAGAGCCATCATTAGGTTTATATTACGATTTGTTAGTTTACCCAATTAAAGAATCAGATGTTCAAATTACTGGCTCAAAAACAACTTTAAGTAAGGAATATGCAAGGCAAAATTTAAAAGAATTTGTTGGTTTCTTACAGGCAGCACCAGAGGTATTAGCAGAGTATGATATGAGTTCAGTGGTAGAATATTTTGCTAGAACTCTATCAATTCCATTAAATAAACTTAAAAAAGACGAAGCAGAGAAAAGAAGAGATGAAGCGGCTAGGCAGCAGCAGGCAGAATTTGAGCAAGAATTGCAATTAAAATATGCTCAAAATCCTGGAGCGCAACCACCAAAGTTTAGATAAGTTATGCAAGGTAAAGTACAAAAGTTTATTAAAAGTGGAAGCAATCAATTTGATGCTTCATTAGACAGAGCCATCGAAAAAGTTAAAACAACATACCCAAGTGAATGGCAGTTTATTTTAGATTATATTGATTCTCAAGCAACAATTACGCCTAAAGTGTTAAACCTGACAATCGAAGAGGCGGCAAAAGAAGCTTACGGGATAGGGAAAGTGTCAAAAATAGTTTATAGATTGACAAATTCAAAAGAAGAGTAGATAGGAGTAAGACAAGATGACTGATGAATTAAATGTAACAGAAGACCAAATCCTTGACGGAACAGAGGCAACAACAGAAGAAACCGCAACAGAAGAACCTCAAGGAATTGAAAGCTGGCTAACAGAAGATGAGCCAGAAACAAAGCAAGAAGACAATGTATTGCCAAATGTAGTAAAGGATTTATACGCAGAAATAGAAGCATTAAAAGCAGAAAAACAAAAACCTGCACAACAAGAGGAAGAGAAACCCGCAGAAAAAGCAGCGACTTTAGCGGAAATGCAGAAACTTTTAGATCAAAGAGATCAAATGGCTAAACAAGAAAAAATGCTAGAAGCAAATTATAATGCTTGTGCGGCAGTGATTGATTCTTATTTAGACGGAGTAGATGTTTCCATTAACAAAGTTTGCGGAGAGGATAACCCAAACAAAGATTTTTTAGTTAATTCTGCGCAAGAATCTTTAGAGCTTGCAATTATAAAAACTCGAATACAAGCAGAAGCAGCAGGTAAAATCTTAACGCCAGAAGACATAAAACGCATAACGAAATGGCACGCTAAAAAGTTTGTATCTGTATTTAAGAAATTTGAGAAAGGCGGTACTCCACAGGAAACCAAAGCTGGAGCAATCGGTACGGCAGTTAAACCTTCAAGCCTTAACGCAACAGAAAGAATAAATTTTCAAAAAGAATATGCAAGGGCAAGACAAGAAGGGAAATTAACTTATCAAATGGCAGTTAAAGCTAGAGAGATGGGTTTAAATTTGAATAAATAAAACAGAAATATACTTTAGATGTACCCCTTAAGAAAGGGGCAAGTCTAAGGAGATATTTCACAAATGGTAAACCCAATTAATAGTGTTCTTTCAATTAACGATGCAAGAACGTATATGGAAGATGTCCAATCGGACATCATTAAAACCTCTGGAGTTAGAGCGCCTTTCTTGATGAAACACATGAGAACTGTGAGCAAAATGGGTTCTAAAGTTCAATGGTTTCAACAAGCAATTTCAAGGGGTGTATTAACTTTATCTGGTAGTTATTCAGCAGGTGCTACAACTATAACAGTAAACGCACCGACAAGAGCTAACCCTTTTGATACTGAAATTAAGCCAGGGGTAACAAGATTAGTTAATCAATCTGGTAGTGCAAAGTGGTTAATCACTGGAGTGAATGGAACATTTACAAGTTTAACTGTTCAGCTTTTAAGTGGCTACTCTGACCCAACAAGCTTGGCTTCTGGAACGCAACTATTCACAGATAGATCAGGCGAGATTGGTGATGGTTTCGGGGCAAATAATGACGTAGCATTAGCAGGTTCTGATTACAATTTCTACTCTAATTTCTTCCACGACATTCAAATCGCTGGTCCAGTAGCAAATGGTAAATTCAATTACGCTGGTATCAATGAGTTGGATTTTAGCAACCAAGAAGAAAATTTACTTCCTACTATAATCCGTATGCTTGAAAGAAAAGCACTTAAGGATATTCGCTTAGAGGGTTCAAACCCATTAACCGCAGATGGTTTTACTAGAACTTCTGGTACTGGCGCTCAAGCAGGTGGCGTGAAATTCTACATTGAAAACGGTGGTGGATACACGGTTACTGGTGGTAGTGCGAGCTTAACTGAGGCTACTGTAGAAGCTGACGTAATCGCTCTCAGAGATCGTGGAGCATTACAAGGCCCTAAAGTATTTACTAGACCAACGGATCTAACTGAAATTGATATGTATGTATCAGAGAATGGCTTATCTGCTTTACAATCTCAAGTTCGTTTCCAAAGAGAAAACGCACAAAACGCTGATGGCGGTTTAGGTTCATCGCAAGCTTACCACATGCTTGTTAATGGCTGTAAATTAAATGCTCTTGTTTCTGATGGTATTGGAGACAATGAAGTAATTTACATTCCTCAAATGAACGATAACGTAATCATCAATGTTATGAGAATGTTTGAGAAAGTTGGTACTCCATTTGAAGATGGTGATGGAATCAAACAAAAATATGGTACTACATTTACAGAATGCGTAAAAGCTCCATGGACTTTAGGTTACAGAAATAACCTAGTGGCTATCTAATAGAAAAAAAAGAGAGGGGAAACCCTCTCTCTTTTCTTGCTTAACAATATAACAATAGCATTAAAGACAAGTAAGGAGAAGATATGCCATTTTTAGTATTAGGTGGAGCTTTAGAGTATGATGGGGATATGAAGCGTTTTTACAATAAACCGCATCCCGCAACAGGTTTATTGGAAAAAGTTTTAGTTCAAGATGGAGAGTATAAAACTCCATTACGCTTAGGTTTTGGGGATGAATGTAATTTTATTGCAAGTTCTCCTGAATTTAGAGAAATTGTTTACAGGGGCGTTCCAAATTTAAAAGATAAAAATTGGATGGTTAATCCAGTATGGAGAGTTCCATCAAATCGCTACTTTAACCTTATCGAAAGAAGTGGGGATGAAGTAGATTATATGCCAATGCACCAAGCATTTAAGAGGCTATTAGAGTTTTACAAATTAAACTTAACTCAATCAGATCAGGTGATATGGTATGAGCCTGATATTGCCGACATTATGATTCAGAATTGGGGTTCTCAGAAAAACTGGCATTTCCCATTATGGTTAATCAAAGAATTAATGAAGATGGGTGAATTTGAAAATGCTTTAAGACGCAGAAAATTATCTTCTGATGGCGGTGAGTATGTTTTAACTCAACAAGAGTATGAACAATTAATGGGAGCTATCAAAGAGAGAGAAGCGATTGAAGCTGAGACATTAGAAGAAACTGAATCTCTAGGTTTAAAAGTATTACTTAAGAGTTATTACGATGGTAAAAAAGCTCAAACGGTTAGGGATGCAATGCCTGCTACTCAAAAAGCAAAAAAACAAAATAAGGATCGTGGAGAATTGCAGCAAATGATTTCAGAGCAATTTGAAGAGGAGCAAAAAACTGCCAATAACGTATCTTAATTTATTAAACGATGCTAGGGGATTGGAGGCTGATTCTCCAATCCCTTTAATTGAAGCAACATCTGCGACAAGCGGCAATGCTTTAAAAGGTATTCAAGCCGTAAACCAAGCGGTACAGTGGGTTTTAGAATCTTCTTCTGATTATGATTTTTATAATCCTGTAGAAAATCTAACAGCTACACTAGGCAATAGTGTTTTAACAGCTCCAGTAGGCGGCTGGGATCCTCAGTTAATAACTAAATTAGTTTTAGTTGAAGCAGGAGAAAACTATTCTGAGATTTTACCTCGTTCTAAGACAGAAGGCAAAGAATTAGAGTTTATTAACACTAACCAAGGCAGACCGCTTTATTATTATATTGACGAGGGAGTAGTTAATTTAGCTCCTGTTCCTGATGCGGCTTATACTATTCAAGCTTTTTACAATTATGAAATGCTTAGAATTACAGCGAGCAATATAGCAAATAATATTATTTTCCCTACTAGCTTTCAAAGGGCTTTAGTTTTGGCAACTCACGCATGGTTAAGAAAAACTAAAGGCGATCCTGAATGGAGACAGCTTTTAGATATGGATGCAAAAGAGGCATTAAATAAAGCAATTATTAAAAACAAGTTTAATTTAAAGATTAAAGGTCGTAGGAAATTTAGAGTTAGATCAAGGGATAGGAATTGGTAAACAAAAGGGATGAAATAAAAAAATACCTTTTTGATACATGGGCTAAGGCTTTTGGTGTTCCTCTTTCTGACGATTACGATATGCAAGGTTATTTTGAAAATGAAATTTTAAAAGGTAAATCAAATCAAGACGTTAGTGCCTATGACAATCAAATGCACTTTACTGATGAATATAAATTACCCAACCATGAAACTTTCTCTAGGCAGTCTAAGTATTGGAAAGAAGGAATGCCAAACAGGGATTGGGTAGGAAATTATTTTATGGATATGGGAACGGGGCAAATCTTAAAAGATGAAACCCCAACACCGCAAGGCGTAGATCCACGATTTTATAATAAATTTAGAAGGGGTAAGTAATTGGTAGAAGCCACACAAACCCTACTAATAAATGATTTTAGCGGTGGTTTAAATCTCCGCGATGCTGAAATTGCTTTACCTTTAAACGAAACCCCAAGAGCTTATAACTTTGAAATTGTTACACAGACAGGGCTACAAAAGGTTAATGGTTTTGAAAATCTTTTTGAGTTTTCTTTCCCTAGTCATATTAGCTGGGATTATGTAGACGTATATACTGATGATGATTTAAATTATTCAATCATCGGTGTTAGTTATCCGAATATTTATTTAATTAATCCTGTATCTGGAGCTTATGAAATAATCGGGACTGGACTGCATAGTATTGGTGAGCCGATTGGAGTAGAAGCTAACGGTGGATATTTTTTAGTTGATGGAGCAAATGCACCAAGATATATTTATAAAAAAACAGTAACTACAGTTACATGGCCGCCTGTTTATACTAATGATAATAATGCTTCTGGGAATTTAGATGAAAGCCCTTACGCCACAGCAGCGAATCCAGTCGCTAGTACGGTAGGGTTTCCCTCAATCGCAGCATTTCACGCTAACAGAATATGGCTAGGTGGAGATGCTTTTAACCCACGCAGGCTGTATGTTTCTAAAATCGGGGACATATCAAATTTTTCTTCCAATGACCCGTTAGATTTTGATATTGCTTTCTTTGTTGATATGCCCGTAGTTAGACCTAGTGTAGCTTTAAAAGTTTTATCAAACAAAAATTTAATTGTTTACTGTGATAATCAAATCGTAGTAGTGCAGGGAATTAATCCCCCTGGTACGGCTTATCCTCAACCTCATTTTTCTTTTGAAGTTTTAAACAGTGAGTTAGGGTGTTTAAGTAAATATTTAGTTCAAGCTAAAGGCGACAATGACCATTATTTTGTAAGCAATCAAGGGCGAATTTTCCAGCTATCAAGTACCGATAATTTCCAAGATGCTAAACCTTTTGGTCTAACGCATAAGATATTTCCTCTTTTGCAGCAATATGATAATGAAGTTTTTAAGAGAGGACGGTTAATTAATTTTCCTTTAAAAGGTGAATTACAGTTTTGGTTTCCAAGTAAAACAACAAAACGATACCCTGACCAAGCTTTAGTATTAAGTTATGGAGATCAACCTGCTAGCGAAACGTGGAGTTTAATTAAAGAGTTTGACGAAGACGAAAACATATTAAAGTTAAGATCATTTTATTTAGATAGAGTTACCAATGAGTTGGTTATAGTAACAGATAAAGCATTTTTGCAAACAAACAAAGGTTTTAATTTTAACGGAAATGCAATCAAGTCTATATATCAGTTAGCGACATTGGATTTTGGGCAACCAAACAATACTAAACAAATTACGAATATTACGGTTAATGCACGTTCTACTAGCGGTACAACAGTAAAAATAAAACATACTTGGGAGAATGGTGCTTCTGGCTCAGAGGATGTTCAAATCCCTGCATTACCAAATAGCTTTTGGGGTGAAGCTGAGTGGGGTGTTGATATATGGCTATCTAGTGCAGGACTGCCAATCATATCTAAAAAATTTACTCCAGCAAACCCAACGGGCAAGTATTTAAAGTTATTTATTGAGCATACTTCTGATAGCGAAGATGTAATTATAGATTCTATTGTTATAGATTTTCAAACCATAGGCAAAGAGTAGGATTATACTTAATATATATGGCTAAAATTGCTAATTCTTCGGCAAATATTAAGACTAAGGGCGTTGGTTCAGCTATTGCTACTGGTATTGGTACTGCGGTAGCCGGTCCAGCTGGTGGGATTGTTGCTGGTGTTCTTGGCGGTGCGGCTGAGGGTGCTATCGGTGGAGCTGCTCCAAAGTTCACATCAGGAATTACAGAAGCAGATATCAACAAAGGGCGTAGTGATATTAACCAAGGTTTCAAAAGAGGAAGCGACATCCTTAGAGGTGGCGTGGCTTCTGGTTCAGGGGTTGGGATTGGAAGTTTAACCCCACAAACAAGAAAGCAAAGACAAGATGACAAGATTAGAGCTATTGCTGAGTCGGCAGATTTCCAATCAAAAACTCCTGCCCAACAAAAAGCTTTTATTGAAAGATTTAGACAAGGTGAGCTTGGCAAAAAGGGTAGGGGTTTAGTCAAGGAAGCCTTGACTGGTGGCGGTTATAAATATGATCCTGCTACTGGGAAATATGTAGTAGCAGAAGAAGAGCCTTTTTTAACAACTCCATCTGATGAATTAAGAGGGCAAGGGATAGAAAACACTGGTGATATTTTCAGTGAGATGGGAGATTTAACATCTTTAATCGGTGAAGATGTTAAAGGTGCATTAGAGTATAAACAAAATTTAAGAGATTATTTTTCTAACCTTACTGGATCAATGGATCAAGAAGGTTTAACGGCTCAAGATCAAGCAGATTTAGATTCTCAATACACACTAGGAAGAAGGAGAGTTCAAGAAACTTTAAGAGATGATCTCCAAAGAACAATGGGCGATTTAACGCAGCGTGGATTTAGTTCTTCTAGTTTATCGAATCAAGCTTTACAGCGTGGGGCATTTGACCCATTAAGTAGAAATATAGTAGATTTAGAAGCAAGCCAAGCAGGGATGAGGCAAGATATATTAAATGCTCGTGCTGCACGTAGAGGGCAATCATTTAGAAATTTACTTGGTGCTGGAGCTCAATTAGGTTCAGGTGGATTTAGTAGTTTAACTTCTGGTATTGTTTCCCCAACAGCTTATGGTGGTTTCACTGATCCTGCTGCTGCTGAATTTATTTATGGTGGCTTAAAAGATCAAGCTGGCAGGCAAGATACACGTGGTACCAACTTGGCTAAAATACAAACAACTCCAAGGATGATTCAAACAGGAGGGTTTTAATTATGCAGAAATTAGGCGGTAGAGGCTGGGGAATTTTAGCAGGGGCAATCGGTGGAGCTAGCAATGCTTACGATGAATACGCTGAAAAAGAGATTAAGAAACAAAGAGCAGAAGCTTTAAAAGAAGCTTTAGGCGGCTTAGGTTATGACAAGTATAGCCAATTAGTAGACCCTACTACTGGCGAGTTAAATGAGCTTGGTACTACTCTTTTAAAAAGCGATTTAGACCAACAAGAGATGGCGGCAAAATATGCAGCGTTAATGGGGCTTGAAGGTGTTAAGCAAGGGAATCGAATGGATTTAGAAAACTACAAGCACGGACTTGATCTTGGAGCAGATAAAGAAATACTTGAATTAGAATATGATCGCAAAGAAAGAATGAAAAGATTATCCCCTGAAACGGGTCGCAGTGGTGGAAGGGGTGGCAAACCAGAGTTGCCTACTTCCGTTAAATTGAATCAAAAGCAGGCGGAAGGTTTATTAACCAAAGAAAAAAATTGGAAGGCTTATATCTTGGACAAAGGAATAGACTCTGACTTACCAAGAGAAGATATTGCGGCTTTAGTGGGACGTGGCGTTTCTATTCCAAAACAAACTGTTACAACTTACAAGAAGGGAGACACTGGATTTTTAGGTACAGGATTATTCCGTACTCCAGTAAAAGCATTAACCCCTGAGGCTCTTGCTTTTAGACAAACCTATGGCTTTCCACTCGGTGGAATGGGAGTAGCAAGACCGAAAGAGGAAATTAAGAAAAATCAACAAAGTGCAGCTCCAGTAAATACTACACAAGCTTCAAGAAGATCATCACTTAAGCCAGTAACTAACCTAGATCGACTTTTACCACAATAATGGGAATTGAAAATTTTATTGAAGATTTAAAAGCTAAAAGTATAAATCCACTTTTAAAAGATCAGGCTGTTAAATACACAGAGGCAGCTTTAACTCGTTATCAAGACGATATTGGACGTGAATTAACTCCAGATGAATTACAATTTGCAGCAAGCAAATTAACCCCTGACCGTATCAATTCAGGAGCTTATGCAAAAAAAGCCATAGCAGATGCAATACAAAGCATTCCTATAGCTGGCAAGACAATAGCAGCAGGGCTTAAATCAGCAGCAGAGATTCCAGCTTTAATGTTAGAAGCTCCTAAAGCTTTATACGGAGCATCTAAAGCTATTCCATCTCCAGCAGAATTAATGATGGATACTTTTGCAGGCAGGGAGAGGGTTAAGAGAGAGTTAGACCCTGTATCTCAAGGTCTAGCTCAAACTGGTCAATTCATACAAGATTTAGCAAGTGATGTTACAGGGATACAAGAAGGGCAAGGATTCCAAGATTTACCTACTGGACTTGGTACAGTAGTTGGGTTACTCGGAGGTGGGTCAATTTATGCTAAAGCTTTTGGAGCAGCTAGCGAAGGTGCTTTAGCGGCAAACATATTTAAAGATTTAACAGCTAAAGGGATTGCAGGCACAGCAGCACGAGAAGCAACTAAAAAAGTTATAGCACAAGCAGGAACTAAAAGATTTATAGCAGGTGCAGCAGCTAACACAATAGCAGGTTCTCCATTGTCTCTCTCGGCTTCAATGGACGAAGAGGGGAACATTAACCTTAAAGACTTAGCTCTAAATTTAGCTATAGATACTACGTTTGGTGGAGCGATAGAAGGTATTGGAGCAGCACTAACCAAAAATTACGGCAAGCAAGCTTTAAGAGAAGCGGGCAGAATGGCTCAAGGGCAAGAAGGCTTTATCTTTAGGGGCAATAGTAAAGAATCTTTAAAGGGTATAGCTGAAACAAAAAGAGCATTTAATAGACGTAATGTAGAAGCATACAAGGCTAAAGGTGCTAACGAAGCAAGGGCAGCAGAAGAAGCAAAAGCAGCAGCAGCATTAAAATACGAAAAGATTGAATCTGATTTAATGCAAGCTAGGTCTTTGACAGAACAAAGGCAAGGGCAATTAGCAGAAGAGCAAACACGTTTAGGGCTTAAAGAAGAGACTAGGCAGAATGTATCTACTTTAAATGAGATGTACGAAGCTGAAAAGCAAACAGCTTTCAAGCAGATAGACACAGAGCAAGATAAATTAGTATCTGAAATCCAAAGAGAAAGTGAACAGAAAACAAAAAACCTGCTTAAACAGAAAGCTGATATAGACAAGCAAGAGCGTACATTAACTAAGCCATTTGATTTAGAAGAAAAGAATTTAGCTAAACAACAGAAGCAAGTTAATGACTCTTATCAACGTGCTAAAAAACAAGCTGAGACGGAGCCTGTAGAAATCACTGAAACTCCCGAAACTGTTTCCCAAGAAACAGCAACGGCACCACAAAGAAATTACGAAGAAGAATTTAATCTTTTTCAAAAAGAAACAAATACTAAATACGAAAGTTTAAAAACTCAGCTAGAAGAATCTAGGCAAACAAAAATTGCAGAACTTGATATTAAATTTAAACAGAAGCAAGAATCTTACGCACGTGAAATTGAACAAACTAAAGCAGAGTATTCTAAATCGCTTGATGAAATTAATAACTTACCAGACTCGGTAAGTAAAGAAAAAAAAGCAAAACGAGTTAAGCAATATTTTGAAAATAGATTACAAAGCTTAGAAAGAAACAATCAAAAACTAGAAGGTCAATATTCTCAAGCAGTTAAGCAAACTGAAGAGCAGGTCGCTAGTAAACTAACGGCATCTCAAGCTGATTTTGAAAAAAGTTTAAAGGCAAAGCAAACAGAATTAGCAGAACAGCAATTAAATAAACTTGATCCTACTTATAAAATTTCATTTAACAAATTTCAAAAAGATTTAAGTTCCGAAGTTAAAACTAAGGTTGAAAATATTAAAGTTTTTATAACAAAAAAAATTGATGCCTTAAAGCTTGAATTGCAAAAATTAGAAGAGGCTTCTGAGGAAGCTGATATTGCTTACAATAAAATTAAACGTGATTTCCTGCAAGAAGGGGCGTTAGAGAAATTTGATGAAACAGAGAAAATAATAACTGCAACAAAAAAAAGACTAGATGCTTCTAAAAAACTTTATGCACAAAAATTAAAAGAAATAAACGAAACGGCTAATCGTCAAATTGAAGTAGTAAAAACTAAAGCAGAGCAACAATTAAAAGCACAAGAAGATAAAGTTAATGCTTTAAAACAAAAAAGACGAGATAAGCGTAGTAAATCAGGGGAGTCTTTAACGCAAGAAGAGCTAAATGCAATCCCAAGTATTAAAACGGCGAACATTGCACTTGGTAAATATAAATATCAAGTAAAAGAAGCAACTCAAAAAAAGATAGCGAATATTAAATCTTTTGCAAAAGAAAAGATTGGAAAACTTGAATCGGGGCTAAAAGAAGAAAAAGCAAACCTTGAATCTCTTTTACAGCAAAAAGAATCATTAAAACCTATTTTAGATAACCCATCTTTAAAAAAAGCAGAGGAACAACGAAATAAAATACAAGAGCAATTAAATAAATTTAAAAATAAAACTTACCCAGAGAAATTAAAAAAACTACAAGAAACAGTAGCAAAGCAAATAGAGACTGTAAAGACAAAACAACAACAAGCATTAGAAGCAAAGCAAGCTGAAATAAATCAATTAAAAGCAGATGTAGAAACAAAGCGTTTGCAAGACATAGAATTACAAAAGCAACAACTTAAAGAACAGAGACTTAAAGCATTAGATGACGAATACAATGCAGCTAGATCAGATGTAGATACTAGGCTTAGTGTAACTAATGCAAATAGAAATCAAGCTGTATCTGACTTTCAAGCCAAGAAACAAGCTTTATTAGAGCAACAGCAAAAGCTTGAGCAGGAAGTTAAAGATAAGATAGATTATTTAAATAGGCGTAGAGAGGCATTAAAGAAACAAAAAGAAGTAGCTTTAAATCGTCAATTTAAGAAAGATGCTTTAAGAGAATACAGAGAGAAGATGGGAATAGAGACTCCTGTTTTGCGTAATGCTGATGATATCGAAATTGATCGAATGATTGCTAAAGAGGAATTAGATCAAATTGATTCTCAGTTAGCAAAGCTTAAGGCAGAACGCAACCCGATTATAGAGACCGAAGAAAAAACAATCTCAAGAGCTGAATTAGAAAAAGAAGCTTTAAACGATATGTATAAAGCGATGTACCGCCATCCAGCGTTAATAGCAAAAATGAAAAGTGAAGTAGGGAAAGCGGAAGTTGAAAATACTGGAGCTTTCATTAGTGATGCTTCTGTGGAAATGCCAACTGCAACTAAAAAACCTAAAAACAAAATTATTCAAACTGCTGAAAATGCGGGGAACTTATGGAATACTTTAGTACAACCAATAATATCAGCTTTAAGAGACATTAACCCATCTTTAGCAGGGCAGCTTCGCAAGTTTGAATTTGCAAGTTCAAAAATTGCAAATAAACATTTATCTCAAGCAATGCCTTTATTCAGCAAGTTAGGGAAATTATTAAGCAAAAATGAAAAGAAAATTTTTAACTCTTATTTAATTAAAGGCGACCATGATGCAATCATGGCTTTCTTATCTAAGATTGATAAAGAAGGGCGACAGTTTAAGGAACTGCCACCAATATTTAAAGTACCTTTAAAATTTTTAGAGGCGGAAGACACCGCAAGAGATTTTGAGAAATTAATAAATAAACCTTTAACGGAACTATACGAAACAGGGGTTAGACCTGTCCTTGATGATCTTTATGCACAACAAACCGAAGCGGGGCTTGAAGTAGGTTTTATTGAAAATTATTTCCCAACAAGTGTTAAAAAAGATAGCGTTGAGACTTGGCGTTCACTTTTTGATTTAGATAAAATCACAGATGATTTAAAAGCTGATCCAGCAACAAGGACAGAATACGATACAGCTTTAGCTAAAGAAAGAAAAAAACTTGGGCGTGAACTTGAGGAGCTAGAGCGAATTGAGTTTACTAATAAGTTTTTAAGAGGTTACGGTGGAGTAGGCAGCACCCCAACACTTTCTAACAGAAAACCTAGATCGGGATTGGCTCAACAGATGGAAGGGATTATTTTTAAGGATGCTAAAGGGAACGAGCGTTTTCTTTCTGACTTATACGAAGACCCAGCTACAGTATTAGAGAATTATATTAATCGCTCTACTTTTGACATAGAGAGTCGTAAATTCTTTGGTAGAGCGGATGGTGCAGATTTAACTACAAGTGTCGGTGCTTTTACAGATAGTCTAAGACAAAACAATGAAATCTCAAGTGAACAAGTTGTTAAGGTTAAGGATTTACTTACAGCACGTTTTGTTAATGGTCCTAAAAAGCCAGCTAATTTTGCTCGTTTAGCTAAAGACGGAGCATTGCTTACTGCTCTGAATGATATTCAAAGTACAATAACACAGGCTACGGAGCTTGGCACTAGTGCTTATAGGAATGGTATTTTGAATACTATTAAAGGTTTAGGGCAATCATTTGACCCTGAGACTGTAAAAACCTTAGACTTAGGCATTGCCCGTATCGGTGCGGATTATGCTGATAATCCTTCCGTGGTTCGTAAAGTTGTTGATTTTGCTTTGAAGATAAACGGTTTTAGGGCAGCGAATAAATTAATGCAAGAAACACAGTTAAATGCAGGATTTAATTATTTTAAAAATGTTTTTACAAAAGAAAAAGGTGCGAAGTTCGATAAAGAATATTCTTATTTAAAAAGCATGTTCGGGGTAGATGAAGCCGATAGAATGGTACAAGCTTTTCGTACTAAAGATTTAAAAGAAGCGTATGACGATGATAGCATTGGGCTTGCTTTATTTGAACGCCTTTCAGGAACGCAAGTTTTATCTTTAAGCGATATGCCTGCTGGATACTTACAAGCTCCAGACCTAAGATTCTTTTATGCGTTAAAAAGCTTTAGTTTAAAAATGCTTCAATTCACTAAAGATGAAGTCTACAGTGGTATGGCAAATGGGATTAAATCTATTGCAACTAAAGGATTAAACAAACAAAACACTAAACAATTAGGCGAATCCCTAAGAAACGCTATTGCTCTTAGTGTTTTAGTTGGTGGTTCAAACTATGGAATTAATTATTTTAAAGATATAATCAAAGGAAAAACAAGCGAAGAATATCAATCTTTAGAAGAGAGAGCGGTTGAGGCAGCTTTTCAAACATTTATACCAATAGTAAATCCTTATATGTTTTACAAGTTAGATAAGCAAGGTTTAGCGGCAGGGTTTGGAAGCTTTATTATGCCTGCAGCTCCATGGCTTGATGCGTTAGATGCCGATGTAAAAGAATACAGGAAGGCAGTAGATACAGGCGAAGAATATAATCCTTTCTTGTCTAGGATTTTAGTGAATAATATTCCTATCGCTGGTAAAACATTATATGCGTGGAGTCCTGCTGGTAGAAAGCAATATGAAAATGCGATTGAAGCAAAGCAAAAAGACAGAGCAGCTAAAGAGAAAAAATTGAGAGAAAAACAACTTGCAGAGTTGAGAGGCTATTAAATTAGAGTAAACTTAAGATAGAGTGGCAACTAAAGGCGATTTAACAACTCCATCATCCAGCTCATTAACTACGTTTACTAATGGTGCTGGTAATTTTATTGATGCAGTTGATGCAAATGGTAACTTTTCTTATTTACTTGGTCAATTAATAACTTTAAATAATGTAATAGCAGATCAAATGCCACAACTTGGCGTGGCTAGTGTTTATACTGCTTTGCAAACTTTTACAACGATTGCAGTTAATGTGATTAATGAAGCTACTTTAAATGGCGATATAGTTTTAGACTGCAATGGCTCGGGGAAGGTACGTTATGCAGATGGCTCTAGTGATACCGAAGTAGCTTCTAAAGGCTATGTTCAAAGTGTGGCTTTTACTGCTGGTAATGTTCCTGCTGGTGGTACTGCTGCGACATGGCTAGAGGGTAACGGTACTTGGACTGACCCAAGAACATTTACGCCATGGGAAACTAAAGCTATTAACTTTAACGCTACTGATAAAGGGCAATATTCTATTAATACTGGATTAAATGTTCAGTTACCTTCGCCAACTGCAACAATTAATTTTAGGGTGAAACCAGCAATAGGGCAAGATTTTACAGCTACTCCATCAACCTTAGTAAGAGCAGGCTCAGAGCAAATAGCAGGAGATGCAGCTAATTTCACGATGGATATAAACGCTATTTATGAAATTACAAGTAATGGTACTAACTGGGATGTGGCGATAACGCCTATAGGGAGAGTTTAATTATGGCAAGTGCAAGTGATTTATTCAGCAGCGGAAAAACTTCGCATAATTTCGTACTAGGGGAAAACGTAAACACTGGGGATTCTTTAATTTTATCTGCTAATGGACAAGTTTTTAAAACTCCAGTAGGCAGACCGCTCAACGGTGATCTACTTGCAGATTTACGACTATTCCCGTCATTCACTGGTAAAGGTGCTATATGCTTCCATGAAACAACCAATAAGCTTGTTTACGCTTATACTAACGGGACGAATATCTTTATCAAAACTGGTGCTGTAAATCCCAATACAGGCGATATTACTTGGAGTACAGAATTAGCTACAGGTATAGCGTGGGGTACAGCCCCTTTAGGCTCTAAGCTTATTGAAGTAGGTGCTTCTACAGCAGTTTTGCTGTATAGATCAGCAACAAATACACTAAGTGCTTTAGCTATAGACGTATCTGGGGCTAACCCTACAGTAGGCTCAGCGGTATCGGTAGCAACTAACGTATCTAATACAGCTTCAGGAAATACTTCTTTCGGCATAAATAAACATTCAGGGACTGTTGCAGTAGCGGTTTATGCTAGATCAGATAGCCCATCTTTACAGACAAGAGTTTTAACTTTAACAGGTACTTCTATATCAGTAGGTTCAGCTAACAACATAGTAGCCTCTGGAAGCACTAACGATAGAGGTAGGATTAGAGGTTTATCTGTAGATACTATATCTGGGCAACACATTATTTATTATTCGACAGACAGTGCTGGATCTTCTTCTTACGAGGCATGTTTAGGTACTGTATCAGGTACTACTATGACTTTTGGGTCTGTACTTGGAGTAGGTACAGACAACGGGCAGACCGCTACGACTGAAGATACAGGGTTTTATCACGATGTAACTAACAACAATTGCTTTTTTGGTTATCGCAAAGGCGGATCCACTGACACCGCTATACTATGTCGAGGCATTACAGGCACCGCTTTTTCAGGGTCTGGTGCAGAATACTTATATTATGGAACTGATGCTAACGGACGTTTTAGTGTAGAACCTATAAGTTCAGGACTATATTTATTTCTAGGGCAGTCTGGAGGTGTTCAATCCCGTTTAGTTACAGTAAATTCAACTACTATTACAGAAGTAGATGGACAGAACAGTTTCGGATTTCCTGATGCTACTGTTCTGGCTAATGCTGGCTGGAGGCTTAATATAAACGGGGATTTAATTTATAGAAATTCTCTACTGTTAGATGTAACAAGAATAGGGCAGAGACAACTAAAAAGTTTTTCGCAAAACTATTATTCCAATGTATCCTCTTTCGGATTTGGTTCTTACCAATCATACAGTAAAAACTACATAGTTAAAAACGGAGCGGTTAATACACCTATACTTGTCGTAATTAATAATACATTTGGCTCTACAGTTCAGTTCTCCGTATTATATGTTTACGGGAACAGGGTACTGCCAAACCCTTTACCTGTAGGTATAGCAGCAGAATCTGGAACTACGGGGCAGACAAAAAAAGTTAATCTATCCTCAATGTACTCGGGTTATAGTACTCAGGTAGCTTCTGGACTAATCCCAGGACAAGCTTACCACGTAAGCCCTAATGGCGGTTTAGGTTTATCTGGCTCTCAAAGGGAGTACGTAGGAATGGCTTTATCAAGTACATTGTTGAGTTTAAATGATAACGGAGCTTTAGGTTTATTATGACAGAAGGGTTATATAGAATTAGAATGAAAAATTTGGTAAGGACTTTAATCGGTACGCCACTTTTCGACATAGCGAATAAATATTTTTTAGAGTCTAAAGCTTTAGAGCTTTATATCTTGGATGATGAAGGTTTGACGGAAGAAGATCTGTCTCTGATTAAAGCTCAGGTTGAGTTAGATCTTCAAACAGGTAAAATCCCTGAGACTTTAAAAAACGCTTTGGTAGCAGCGTTAGAAGGGTTGAAATGAAACCAAATAAAGGCAAAGCAGTAGCTAAAGAAAACTTTAATTTCAAGAAAGAGCATAAATCTAATAAAGGCGGTTTGACAGAAAAAGGGCGTAAAGCTTATAATGCAGCTACAGGTTCTAACTTGCAAGCACCTCAACCACAAGGCGGAGCTAGGAAGAAATCATACTGTGCTAGAAGCAAAGGGCAAATGAACGACTTTAATATTGATTGTTCTAAAACCCCTGAAAAAAGGATTTGCAAGGCTAGAAAGAGATGGAAGTGTTAATTATGAAAAAGAGCGGTAAAAAGAGATAAACTTAAAACATGAGCGGACTAGGACCAAGAGGAACATCAGCAACACCAGTAGCTATTTTAGGTGGAGCAACGCACGCAATCTCTTTTACTGCGACAAGTGCAAGAAATGCGACACCATTTAACTCAAAAACAAGAATTTTAGCAGCAATGGTAGCAGACCAAAACTGCTACATTGAAGCTGGTGATAGTACGGTAGTAGCCACTACATCAAGCACGTACCTAGCAGCAGGGGCAGTATATAGTTTTGGTATTGACTCAAACATTACGCATATAGCAGTTATCAGGGCTACTACTGATGGTACATTAAGATTCTTTGAATCAAAGTCTTAAGGCTTCGTAATCCCCTCGCAAAGATTCTTTTAAGAAGGTTACATTGCGGTTCAGTATTTGATTTAATTCAATAAAGGTTAAGTTATAAATTTCGCATAGTTTATTTTTAGTAAACTCTTGATTTAGATAACTTAGGACTATAGGGTATTCATCTTTGGGGATTTGAGATAAGAAGTATTCTAAATTTTCCGAAAGATCATCATATTCTTTTGAGGCAAAAGGGATACTTTCTTTAATTAATTCATGGTCATTCAAAGGTACATCTATAGACTCAACTAATTGGCTTGAGTAGGCTTGGTATAATTTATTAAATTGATTTTTTGAAAGCTTTAATTTTTCTCTAATAGTCTCTAGTGGTTCAACATTAAGTAGGCTATGCAGCTCTTGAATTGCGTAATATTTCAATACGGGAATTTTAATCGTTGAAGAAGTTTGAATAAACTTTTGGATTCGTTGGTTAATCCATTGCCCAGCGTAAGTGCTAAATCTATAGCCTAGTTTTGGATTAAACTTTTCAGCAGCACGCTTTAAACCTGTAACAGCTTCTGAAATTAAATCTTCTAGCTCATAACCCCTGTCTATAAATCTATTTGCAATATGCCTAGCCAATCTTAAGTTATGATAAATTAAAATCTTTTCATAAATTGGTCTTGCTAATTCATTGGAATTAAACCAAGAAGCCAACTCTTCTTCTTCGTTTTTCTTAAGAACTGGGATTTTTTTTATCTTGTCTAACAGGTTAGATAAACTCATGTTCTTATTATAAGACATATAGAGTAAACTTAAAGTAATGGGGAATAGTTTAGACCTAGAATTGGATTTAATGATTGAGCAAGCCGTAACAGGGGAAACTCCATCTTTAGCAGGGCAATCAATGGGGCTTTTATTGGCTTTAACTTACACAAATTAACATGGCAGATAACGTAACGATTACCGAGGGTTCAGGAACACAGATAGCGGCTGATGAAGTCGCAGGAGTTAAATATCAACGTGTAAAAATATCTATTGGTGAAGATGGTGTAGCTAATGATATTTCTACTGCTAACCCAATACCCGTAAACATTACCAATACTTCACCTTTAGAGGTTATCGTAAACGGGGTAGAAACATGGCTTAAAACCATAGCCCAGTTTCTTCAATATCCTAACTATTTAGACAGAACTATTAATGCGATTAGAGTGGCAGTGATTAATACTATCGGTACTGTAACCACTGTAACAACTTTAACAAACCAAACGAACATAGGTGGTTATACCGCAGACGTTCAAAACTATGCAGGGTCAAGAACTGCTTGGTCTCAAATAGTGAGAGGAAGAATAAGTTAATGGCAAACAATTTTAAAAAAGTAATAGATAGACCTATGTGGATTCCTGTAGCTCCAGCTCCAAATGCACATGCAGCAGGTGCTTGCTTATGTTCAGATTTACGCTCAGACATTTCAAGAAATCCCTTTGTTTATGATTTACTGTCCACTGCCACACTCAACAGGTTTAACATTATCACAAAGAGTTCAGCACTAGCGATAAACCCTGGACTCGGTGGAACTTTTGGTATTGGTGCTGCAACAGTGTTTGCTCCATCTCAAGGACTTAAAGGAACAATCACAACAGGAGCTACTACTACAAGTATTCCTACATCAACTGTAATTACTGCGGTAGGAGCTAACATGCTTGCTAATCGTGGTGGTTCTGGAGACTATGGTTTTAAAATTAGAATTATTGGCAGAGCTGCTGGAAAAGTAGAAGAAAGATTTATTGTAGCGAACACAGCAGGAACAACCCCAACTTTTATACTTGATAATGCACTTACATTCACTCCAGCTAATGGAGACTTGTATGAGATTTTAGCTGGCAGAGTTTTTATGCTAAGTGCTGGTGCTATAGTGGCTACTTCTTTTAGAAGTTTCGAAGTTGCTGCAAACACTCTAGCGAATGGTGGAACTGCTGGGCTTCCTACTCCTGCGACTGATTCGGCTATAGTGGCTTTAGACGAGCAATACACTCCTTATAACCATAATCCAGGTGAAGGATTCATCAAAGGTACTTTTGAGTATGATAATAATTTAGTGTCAAGAAAAGCTCTAACAGCAACAGCAACTACCGCAAACACGATTACTGGTCAAGCTAGTGGTGGGGATTCTGGAGTTTTAGCGAATGAGTATAGAAATTTTCAGATCAGAATAGTTCAAGATACAACGAATCCAACAGCAATCAATCAAAGAGCGTATATTGCTTCGCATACTGCAGGTGCAAGTCCTGTCTACACATTAGGTGCAAACTGGACTGTTCAACCTTCAAGCACGGCTAAATATGTCATAGAGTATCCTAACTTGTTAGTTTTAAGAACTGCTGCAAACACAACTACTTATACGTACAATTATAACGATGCCGCTTACAACAACGGAACAACTAACTTAGCTGCGAACACTTGGAGTACAACTCTTTTTGGTACTGCTCCTGCGGCTAATGCTGCTGGGAACATTTGGTGTCCTGCGTATGGAATCCAACCAGACACACAAAAAAACGCTAGACATTCGCATTTATTCTTTTTCAGAGGAAGTGCAGTAACACTAGACTTGCTTGACATAGCAGGCGGTACGACTGGTTTATGGACTGGTGCAGTAGTTTATGACGGCAACGTAATTACGATGGGAACGGGTGCAAGTGCCGCTTATTCCCCATTTAATGGAGAAGGTAGGTTCACGTACATTAATGCTTATGTAGCTTCTGCAATTAATCAAATTTTTAGGTTCGATGCAAAGAACAGAGTTTTATCTCCCTACACACCGACAGATGATATTCAAGCTGGTACGGCAGCAGTAGGAAATAGAATGGCGGCTTATGTAGCTATAGATGGCACTGACTTATACGATGTGGTTTTGTTGAAATCACATTTGAGTACAAAAATGCAGGAGCTTATAGTTTTAGTATGACGATTTTAGATTTAATTAAATTAACAGAAAACAAGCTTCAAACATTAAACAGGAAGTTAGTTATTCTAGAAACAGAGGGTGCTATTGACGCTATTCTCAAATTAAATTCTGAAATAGAAGAGACAGAGGCAATACTAAATCAATTAAAAGGATTAAATTAGCATGTTAGGCGGAGCGGGTGCAGCAAAAATAGAAAACAGACTAGTTCAAATAGGTGAACTATTTAGCGAAGAATTTAAAGAGCCTTTAAAAGAAAGGGTTTTAGACGTTTTCAATCAAGAAGTTGAAAAGCTTTTAGCGAAAAAAGTAGATAAGCTCAAGGGTCAAAAAGGCGACAAGGGCGAGCAAGGGGAAGCTGGCTTAAATGGAGCTGATGGCAAAGATGGTTTAAACGGACTTGATGGCAAGGATGGTTTAAACGGACTTGATGGCAAAGATGGCTTGAATGGTCTTGATGGCAAGAATGGTGTTAATGGCAAAAATGGTAAAGATGGCATTAATGGTAAAGATGGTAAAGATGGCATTAATGGTAAAGATGGCTTAAATGCAGAATTTGATTATGATTTTGCGAAAAAAGAATTAGCTTCTTTATTTGAAGAATGGAAAAATAATTTAGGGGATTTAAAGGGCGAGAAAGGGGAGAAGGGCGAGCAAGGCGAAAAGGGTAAAGATGGTGCTGAATATCCGACAAAAGAAACAATTTTAATTAGCAGCGAGCTTACCCAAGTAGCAGCATTTGAATTAAAGCAGTCTAACTACAAAGCTTTAATTCAAATTACAGCTATGGGGTCTCAAGGTACTTTTTTTGATGCTGAGCTGAGAGTCTTAATACAAAATCTTTTAGGCGAAAACAGAATAAAGTCTAACACGAATGGTGCTTCATTACCTGTTAATCCTGAGAATTTAAATTATTTAGTTAAAGTTGAAGGCGGTTTATTAAAAGTTTTCTTATCGGGTAAAGCAGAAGAGCAAATCGGTGTTACTGTAGTATTAAAATGACGGAAACAGAGTACATCTTTAAATCCTATGAATTGTTAATGCTTGTTGGTTCAATCATTGGTGGTGAATTAACTGTACTTATTATTTTTTACAACTTAGTCATAGAGCCACAATTAAAAGTTTTAGATAAAAAGATTTTAGCTTTAGAAGTTAGGACTGATGAACAGGGCAAAGATATTAAAGGCTTAGAAAAATCAACAATTAAAATTGAAGAGAATTTTCGCATGGTTATTGCTGCTTTAAATGAGCTTAAGGATAATTTTAAAGAGTTTTTAAAAGAAGAAAGACAGAGAGAAAGGTAACAAGCCTTGATTTTTATTAAAAAGAAAGCTATCCTATTTGAGCATGAAGCTAGGAAGCGGGAATAGAGTATCGGGTTTAGATAATTACACTGAATCAGAACATAAATATTATGGTTTGATTATAAGCTGGAAAGAAAAATCCATTGGCAATCCTTTTAAACATGATGAAAGTTTATTTCTTGAATTATGTAGGGCGGTAGGATTTAAAAGCTTTACAGAGGAAGCTAAAGCTCAGAAAAGAAAAGAAACAAACATAGCAAATCTTCCAAAAAAAGAACCAAAAATTCTACCAATTTGGACGGGCAGAAGAGCTCCTATTTTAAAACCTGAAAGCCAAGCAGTTAAAGACTGCATTATCAGGCTAGGTGCTAATGGGGCATGGTTTACAAGATCAGATGCGAAGGAAGCGATTAAATCTGTTCTCACTAATTTAGATAATATAGATAGCACGATTCATTCGCAGCTTTTAGTTTTAAAAAAGCACGGAATTGTTAAGAAAGTTGGTGAAGGCAAAAGTCAAAAGGGTATCACTGGTAAAAAGAAAATCAATTATTATGCTTTGGTATAAAAAAAAGCACTAGGGGAAAAATTGAAAAAACCTAGTGCTTTTGTGAAGGAAGGAAAAAACCTTGTTTAAGAGGTTCAAGAATTAATATAGCACAAAAATAAAAGAGCCGCTCTATTTGAGCATACCTGTAAACAGACAGAGGCTAGGCGGCTACTGTTATTTTAATTATACCGCTCTTTATAAATAAAAGCCCTGCAAAGCTGGGGGCAAGCAGGGCTGATTAAGTTGTACTCTTTTCTTTTACCTTATTGAGTTTAAAGTTTGGTTAATAAGTCCAAGTGGCATATTCTGGTCTTAAATCTAAGTGAATAAAATTTGCTACAGGGTTTATAGCTCTACCACCTTTTTTAAAAGTCGCATTAACAAAAGCATAGACTTCTGAAAGTGGCACGCCTGAGACCCTAAAATCAGCAGCTAGTCCGCTAGTATGTTGGGATTTACCGCTTCTATTTCTTTTTAATTCCCAAGTTACAGGTCTAAAGCCACTCGTGATGATTAAAGGTTTACCAAAATAATCTCTAATGATCTGCAAAGCAGTAGCAAGTTTAGTTAAGTTTCTATCTACCTCAATACTCCAAGCCTGCTCAATGAGCGGGGCTATTTCAGCTTTGTTTACAGTTGGGGTGTAAAGAAGCTCATAGAGGCTTATGTTAGGTGTTAATTGGCGGTTTAAAATCGTCATGCTTACATTTTACCTCTTATTTGATTTGGTAGGGGTTAGTTATTCCCGAAACGGGAATCCCCGTTTTGGGAAGAACGTTTGCTTATTTGACTGTTATTTGATTATGTCCAGTTTATCACGTTAAAAACTGGACATTCCAACGACATACCGACAACATAACCCAATCGCTGATTAAGTTTTAACCATATTACTGGTGTCAAGAATATGGTTTTTAGAGACCATGCAGGGCGATGACATTATTTCCATTTGGGATTTTTTAACCTGTTCCAGCTAACAACTGCAAGGTAAGCAGCTTTACGTTTCCAAAAAGGGAAGCCATCTTCTTTTAAAATCAATTCAAATAAGCCATGTGTAATTTTTTGGCTTTTAATTTGATAGCAGCATAAGGCATCGTGAAATAAAGCAGCTCTTAAAGTATTGCCTTCAAAGGGTTCACCGATAGCAGGCTGTAACCATTTAGGTATGCTCATTCCATCAGTCAGATAACCTTCGGGTACTGTGGCAGTTACCCCATCAAGCTTATGTTTTGGTTTAATTACTTTAACGTGATACGGTTTTGTTACACGCATTGTTAATTTGACTTGCGAAAAATTAGGCTCTAAGTCTTTTTTAAAATCAAATTCACTAAATTCTAGCATTTAAAGTTCCTCTAAGGCTTCTAAAAGAGATTCAATAAAAGCCCATAGTCGATTTAAAAAGTTCACTGCTGACATTTTCTCCTAGCAAAAAAAGCCATTATTTACATTTTTTACCAGTCTTTGGAGCTGGCATAGTTTTTTTAGGTGCTGGTTTTGATCTAACTTTCATACAAAAATTATATACTACTTTTTTTTAAAGTAATAGCTGATAACAGAAAGAATCGCCATCAGAGCGGCAGTAATCACACTAAGCCAAGTTTCTTTTGAAAGAGCATAGCAGTAAAGCCATGACAATAAAAACATAGCTATAGTTTGCAGTACAAGTTCTTTACTCATTTCGTCCTCTCCATGTGGCAAGCCCAAGAAGCACATAAAGCACAAATAGAAACAACCAAAAGCCAGAAAAATACCCAAATTAAATAAGGTATAAATGAAGCGGCGTAAGTCTTTAAAAGCTCAAAAACTAAATAACTGCCTAATCCATAGCCAAGAAAAACCCCAAGTGCTTTTAAGAAGTTAATTAAAAATCTCATTCTCCCCTGACCTCGCCTAATTTGCTTTGAAGTAACTTGTCTATGTACCAATGAGCCTTAAGTACGCCATCGATGAAAGCTTTAGTTTCTCCCACTGTACCACCGATAAAAATAGTTTTAAAAGGTTCATCGCTACCCCTCTTTCTTTTTTTAATTTCTTTTTTGCAAATAAATAAAATTTCATCCTTATCGCAAAAATATGGGGAAATGCAATCTTTGTAATTTCTAAAATATATTTCTAGATTCGCTATTGTACTCATTCTTTAAACTCCAAGTGCTTTTAAAAAGTTAATTAAAAATCTCATTTCTTAAACCCTATATCCTTTTCAAACTTAATGCTAATCTCAAACTGATAGCCATTAGAGTTATATTTATAAGTCTCATCAATCTTTTTCATGTGGTCGCTAGAGCCTGTGGTTATCATGGCTTCTACAAAGCTTTCTAGGTGGCTACTTAGGTAAGCCTTAATAGCATTAAGCTTTAGGCTTGGCTCTGTGATTTCTTTTAGTTTTTCTTTAAGTTTTTCAATTAGCATTTTTAATTCTCCCATATTCTGCTATTAGCAAAGCTTCTGCCATGCCGTCTGAGTCTGTTCTTGACCTATTAGAAGCTTTTAAATTCACTAAGGGGAATAGCTCTTTAGCCTTAGCTATTGCTTCCCCTTTATCAGCAGGCAAATCGAAGTAATTTTTCCATTCTTGCGGCCTAACTGTTTTAACATCTAACTTGCATGACTCCATGATTCCCCTTAATCGTCCGTAATTTTCAGCAGTAGTAGCAGTAGAAGTCCTAGATTCTATGCCAAGATAAAAAGGTTTCTCGATTAAAACTAAATCAATATCTCTAGTTGTCATGATGACTTCATACAAGATGTCAAAAAAAGCTTTAGAGTCTATGATATTTTTAGTTTTATAAATGGTTTTACCTTGTTTTTTAGCGAGCTTTTCTTTTTTTGTTAAGGCTTTAACTTTCTTTTTTGTTTTAGTTTCTTCTTGCCTAATAGGCATAGGGTAAACTGCTGGCGTGTTCGGGGATTCGCTATTTATAATAGCTATTCCACCTTTTATCCCTGGGTCGATTCCTACAATTATCATTTACCCCCCACAAACATTTTTTCTAAAATTTTTCTCACTTGAGGATGTGCGATGTAATAATGTGGATTTTGCTTATCGTACTTGACAATTCCAGCTTTAATTAAAGCAGAAGATAAAGCTCTTTCTTGGCGGTGTACTGCTTCGTGAGTCGCAGGGTCAAGCAGGTGTATGTTTTTAGGGTCTGCGTTCATGCGGTCTAAATCAATATGATGCCTTTGTAAAAGTTTTCTTTGCTTATCACTTAAGCCTTTAGCTTGCGGATTCGTTCTTGCGATGTCTTCTGGTGAGGGGTATGCTCTGCCTCTTGAGCCGCTCCAATTTGGGATGTAATCTGGGTATGTAATTTTCATTTTTTGCTCTCCAATCTAAAGCGGTGATAATTTTTACCATTAATTATTAAAGAAGCCTTCTCTGGTAGCCTTAATTCTATCCATTTAATGCACCTAACAAAATCAGATTCAGGATACATTTTCTTGATCTTGTTTAATTCTTCTTCTGTTTGAAGAACTAAAGTTCTAATCGGTGGCTTTGGTTTTTTCATTTGGTTTTCTTAATTCTTCTATCTCGTTGTTCCACAAAATAATCTCGGTTAAACTGCCTAAAGGTTCTGGTAGCTCAATAGGCTTAGCGATTGTGAATTTATACCAATCGTTGTTAAAATAAGGGTCTTTCTGGTAGCCTGCGTAAACTAATTGCTGTTTTTTAAATGTGTAGAAGTTACCCACAATTAAATCTTCTGTCATTATTCTTCCTCGCTAGCGATTGGTTCAGCTTGTTGTGCTATCTCAAAATCTTCAAAATCATACTCATAATTTAACTTGCCCTTATTGAAAATAGTTATAGCTTCTTCTTTTGATTTTGCTTCGACAATTGCATATTGAGTTGTTTTGGTGTATCCGTCTATCTCTACTCTATATTTCATTCAATCCTCTGATTAAAACTCTAAGTTTAAAACCCTATCTTTATCAATGTTTATTATTCTCTTTCCCCTAAAATATCTAATCTTAGAGTATGTAGATGGCTTAGAAAATGAGTTTAAAATCCCAGCTCTGCCTTTAACGGGCGTAACATTTATGTAGTACCTGCCTTTCTTTAGCCTCTTGATCTCATACTCTGTTTTGTTTTCAAAAAAATAGCTAGGTACGATTTGAGCTGAGTCTTTTGGACTATCTACATTAACAAAGTTTAGTACCATGCCTTTTAATGGAGTGATAGTACCACTTACGGTTACAGTATCGTCTAAAAACTCTTCTTTTAAAGTCTCAGATAAAGCCCTTAAATCGTCATGCTGAAAGCCTAAGTTTGGTTTAAAACTTGTCATTAAGCCTCTTGGTTTTGCTAAACCTTCACCTACCCTAAAAGGTTGAATGTGATCTATCCCGATAGAGTGAAATATCTCGTGAGTAATGATCCACGCTAAACGCTCTACGCTAGAAGCAGTACCAGTGGCACATAAGCCACGATTAAGCCCTCCATCTGGTAATCTGTAAGCAGGGTTTACAAAAGAAGCTCCTGTGTTGTTGTAAATACTGGCGTAAGCTACGGCTATTTCATTGACAGCAGGAACGTAAGCTAAATCAATATTTTTCCTTTCTTTTAAAACAATCGGATAAGGCTCTAAAATTTCAAAAACTCTGTCGATGACTTCTTGCGGGTATTCAGTATCAATCACTAGCTGCACTGGCTTAGTGCCTGCCCAGTAAGCATTCTTTCCATTGTCCCAATGATATACGGCAGCTTGAGCTTGATTAAGCCCTACTGCAAGTAAGCTAGTTAGTATTGTTATTTTTTTCATAATTTAAAACATCTCTCCAGCTTGTCGATTGCTAATTTTCGGTTTACAACTTCCTCAATTTCAAAAATGCACCCCAACTCATACAAGCAATTTTTAATTACTTCCATCCCCGCTACTATTCTATAATCGCCATCTAATGCGGCTTTCAGGCTAATAGCTTGAACCAATTTAAGCGATTCTATGATGTCTTGTTTTTCGTTGTTTATCATTCGATTGCATCCCCATTAATTAAAGCCCTAATGATTCCAGCAGCTCCCTCTCCCCCAATTTTAACCCCTTTTCTAAGAGCTTCCATTTTTAGAAAACACCATTCATCGTTAGTAGCTGTTAGTCCGTGAGTCTTCCTGTTTTGTTTTTCAATTTTTTTGTATACAGGTTTAATTTCTCCTGCTTTGTACCTAGCAATTAAAATCGTCAAAAAATTATCAGGTAGCTTATTGTTTTTTTGATACTTTTCTATTGAGCCGATTTCTAGATTAACTTTTCTTACTTTTTTCATATCTGCTCCTTATCTAGCTCTCTTTGAGCCTCGGCTTTAGGGTCTACTTCGTCCTTCTGGGATAAAGCTATTTTGTCCTCTAGCCAAGAAATCATCTCGGCTAGTTGTTTCTCTGTAGTTCCCCAAATTCCTGAATTATCCACCCAATGGTCAAAATCAAAAAATAGGTATATCCCTTTTTCGGTAATGTGAATTACTGCTTTTTCGACTTTTGAGTTTTCGTTGAAATCCATGACTCTATTTACTAAAGTCTCAATTAAACAGCGTATATCATTATTTAATTTCATTAAAATGGTATCTCCTCTGTCTCTACTACTCTTTTAGCCTTAACTTTAGTTAAATTATCTTTAGCTAAATCAATCTGCCCTTGAGTAACAGGAGCTTTCTTTTTAGCTGCACCAGGCATTAATCTAGGAGCATTAGCATTAACTAAATCTTTGACAGCAACTTTCTTAATGCTTGCATATTTTTCGTAAAAATCTGCTGCATCAGGGAAAAGCTCAACAGACAAAGCTAAATCTTCCTCAGAATATTCAACTTCTGGAATATCTGTTATTATCTCCGCATATTTTTCAATGAAATTGAATTGAGCTTTATTGTCGTACTCATTTTTTTTATCATAAATTCTTTCTCTTACGGTAAAACTTTCTCTTTCAGGTGAAAAGTATCCTTCCACTTGGTAGAATAAACCAAAATCAGAAATAAAATCACCTCTAACCTGCACTGAACCACTTTGAAAAACTGTAGCCCAAAGCTGAATATCTGGCTTAGGTCGCTGCCCTTTTTCGCCTTTACTGTTAGTATAATCCTCTATTTCTACGGGTTTACCTTCCATGAATAAATTAATAAAAGTTGAAGGCTTTTTAGACTGCTTATCTTCAAAAGTTATTTTTTCGCCTTTAACTGACTGCAAGGCTATTTTTTTGTAAAAAAGATAACCTTCATAAAGGTCACCTGAACCTGCTTGTTTTGTGATTACTATTTCTATGTCTGCTGCTTTCATGTTTTGTTTTTCTCCTTTTTAGAAATTTACAACTGGTTTTATTTTTGCCGATGGCTTTGCTTCTGCCGTTGGCTCTTGTGAATCTGGGTCGCTATCTCCATCATCAATAGCAAAGAGTCCACACAAAGCATACTTGCGGGCGTAACTAGAGCAAGCTCCAGTGATCTGTGCTTCATCTGAGCCTTTTTTGCTTAATGGCTCACGAGCGTAAGCTGATTTGGATATCTCTTGACCTTCCAAAGTTGAGAGTGTTGCCGTTGATTTTAGATAAAAGCGATCACCAAGTAAAATCATTTCATCTTGCAGTGTTAAAATGCACTGCTCTTGCTTTAAAAGTGGCTTAACTGCGGCTAAAATACTTTCTGCGTTACGATACAAGTAGTTAGCAAAGTTGTTTTTTAAATTTCTTGGAGATCTTAACTCCATTTGGATTTTATGCAGGCTTTCGGTTATGCTAGGCATGTTTATTCTTTTCCTCCAAATTGAAGGTACATTTTTTCACAAGCTGGCACTGCTTCCACGCCTTCTATATTTTCACCATCTTTGAGTATGGCTTCTTTTAGTTTAGAGTTATCTAACTCTAAGCTAATTTTCTCTTTAAAAAACTCTTTAGGTATTAAAGCCTTATCATAGACCTTAATGCTTGGAGCTAAAGATTTAAACTGAACAGTACCCTGAAAAGTCTTAAGGTTCTTAGACTTACTAAAGTCTATTTGACTTCTGGCAAAGGCTTCTGCTTCTGCCGAAAATCTGTTATTTAAATTTTCTAGCTTTGCTTCTGTTTCCTTAAGCATTGCCTCTGATTGAGACTTGATAGTTTCAATGCGGCTATTGTATTCCCTAACTTTCCTTAAATACCATTCAAGGCTTTTTATATCGTCTATTTTAAAAGCTTCTTTTTCCTGTTCCATAATTTCCTTTCCTTATTATATTATAACATATGCTGTTATGTCAATGTTAAGAATATTCCTGATAAATATATTTTTTCTTTTCATCTTCTTTATTTAAAAGAGCGACTTCTGCAAGTCTTCTTTTTTTAAGTCCTGATTCAGAAGCTAGACCTTTGTTTACTTTCTGTCTCATTACCCAGCTAGCACCGTCCTTATTTCCATTAGCAGCAAGCTTAACGGCTTTAGTGCAGCCATGTCTGCCTGCGTTGTAGCAATAACTTACAAGTGCGTCATGCTCATTCTGCTTGGCACTTGGGAATAGTGATAGTACATGCTTGCTATCAAGCTCTAAATGTTTAACCATGCGGCTTTTAGCCTCGGTTTTGCTTACACATTCCCATTTATTGGTAGCCTTAGTACCAAAGCCATTAGACCACTGAGACACATCCCAATAAGCACAAGAGGAGAAGCCTTCCAAGCTGATTATGAATAGTAGTAATGATTGGTTAATCATGCCATCACCTCATCAAATCTTTTTTTAAGCTCTTCTGGGTAGTTTTCGTGTAGCCATAGGAACAATTCATAGGCATTATTGAAATCTAAATATAACTGATCGTCATAATATTTAGATTTTACATAAACCTCATACATACTTCTAAAAAAGCACTTTTTTATTATTTTAGGCTCTTGCAATGATATACAGTAGCAATCATCTAGCTTTAAGGGCAAGCACGCCTCCAAAGCTGCTTTTGGGATGATTGGAATAACTAAACCAACAACCCTATACTTGCTCATTCGGTAACTTATCTCATCTTCGATAGATGTTAAAGATAATCCTGTTCCGTGGAGGTGTATTCTAATAAACGTCTGGTTTAAGTTGTATTGATCTCTATACTCATACAAGCTTTTCCAGCAAACTTTACTAAAATCATAGCCCAGTTCAAAAATTTTTTTAGATTCCTCGTAACTGCAATTTAGTTCAATCATCTCCCAATCCTCCTGATTCCAGTCTCAGCAAGTCTAGGCTCATGGTAATAAGTAGCCCCTATTCTAGTATGCGATTCTGAGCTTGAAAGAGCTGTTAATCTAGACTGTTCCTCTAGTTTCTCCATTAGCTCTACAGTCCTTTGAGACTGAGATAAAAGCCTATTAGACTCTAGGTAGTTTCTCTTAGCTCTGCGATACTCAGCTTCTGCGTATCTTTGATTCTCTCTGTGGATATTCAAAGCATCTCTGGCGATTTGCAGATTAGGTACGTCTGCTAGTGCAGCTTGACCTAAAAGTAAAAGTGATAGTAGTATTGTTTTTTTCATTTTTCCTTCCCGTTAAATTTTCCTAAAAATTATCCTATCGTAAGACTTAGAGCCATCCGAATAAGGCTTACTTAAGTCAAACAACATAACTGTTAAAAGCCCTATTTGTTTTTTAAATTGGACTCCCTGTTTTTGTAGTTCAAGCTGAACAAGCTCTATAGCCTGCTTAGATTCCACTGGAAGCCATTTTTGGCGGTCTAATTCTCTCATCCCAAGTACCTCCCAACTGTTACGGCTACAGCTAGGATAGCTATTACTACGACAAAATTAATAATTAATTGCACTGTTTTTAATT
>Ga0129333_10000162_pt1 | contig 45246 bp, 41 predicted proteins | sample CPB6_08_DNA_FD_94474 | JGI IMG/M metagenome (GOLD analysis project Ga0129333, IMG submission 94474) | Freshwater to marine salinity gradient microbial communities from Chesapeake Bay, USA - CPBay_Sum_0.6_0.8_DNA | ecosystem: Environmental > Aquatic > Marine > Coastal | place: USA: Chesapeake... | reverse complement strand
TACAACATTTGGAAACCCAGCCTGATGTATTCTGATCGCATCAAAAGTAGATTCAACAATAATAACTCTATCTCCAATACGCTTAGCTCTATGAATATTAAACATTGTTTTACTACGTGGAAGATTATTGCTATTCTTAAATCTTTTTTCAGATATAGACCTTCCCACTAAACCTACTGGAGTGCCATCTGGACTGTGAACTGGAACAATAACCATTCCTAAATTGGAAGAATATCCTAATTTAAAATAATGCATCGAGTCAATATTTATTCCTCTATGCTGAAAATATTCTTGTGCATGTTTATTTTTGCCTAGGTTATTGTATAAATCATCTAATGTTTGTTGGGAAAACTCTACAAAGTCTGGCTTATCTTCAAACATTGATTTTAATTCTTCATCAAAATTTTCTATAGATTCCGCCTGCTTTGATTCAATATACCTCAATGCCTGATATTCATTTTTGCCAAGCGCTTCTTTTACAAGATCCATTATAGTTCCAGTTTTTCCGCATGACGGATTAAAGCAAATGTAAGCCCCTTTAGTCCTGCTCACACTAAAACTTGGCGTATGTCTATTTGAATGAAATGGACAATAGGATAAATAATCATTTGAAGTTTCACCTGCAATATCTATTCCAAGACTTTTAATTACAGACTTTATGTGAGCTGGCGTGTATTCCGTTTGACTGGTTTGTTTTGGGTTATACCCTCTAATTGCCATGCCTTCTTCTTTCCCACATAAATTCCATGGATGGTCATTAGGAACTTCCATGTCTCGCCTGTAAATTCTACCGAGAAAGCTGGATCTATGTCAAGCACCCTTATATAACCAGCGTCACGCATTTGACTCGTCAACAGGTTTTCATATTGATTTCTGATTCTAATAATATCAGAATCATCAATAAATTCTACTTCAATTTGAAATCTTTTTATTTTCTTGTGAGTCATTATTTAATTCTGGTAAATTTTCGTAGATAGGCTTAATAATTCCACGATTAATGTCCCAATCGAGAAAAAATCTAAAATCTTGACCGTGACGGTTTTTTCTAGATACAACCTCTATCATATCTGTATTAGCATGCTTATGAATAGCAATAGCCATATCAGCATCGTATTCAATTGCTTTAGACCATGCTACCTGACTCATCATTGGTGGCTCATCTTGATCTGAAATATCATCTGCAGTGGCTGCAGTAATATCTATAATTGGGATGTTGTTGGACACTGCTAATAATTTGAAATCTCTTGAGATATTTCTATTTCTTTCAACTTCTGAATTACTGCGCTTATTATCATTAAACAATTGGTGGTAATCTAAAATAACTAAATCTGGTTTGTGTTGATCAATTTTGCCTTGTATTGTTGAAGGAGTGACTTCTGCCGTGCCCTCATTAGAAACCAGGACAAAGCTGTTCTTGCCTTCCGTGGTTTTTGTTGCCCATGACCTGAAATCATCTAAATTAATATCTCCTTTTGATAAATCACTAGCACGGAACAAGCCTGAACCGAGCATCGTATAAATTCTATCTCGCATATTCTCTGGAGCCATCTCCAGAGAAACTATCATTGGCTTAAACCCCTGCTCCCAAGCCTTACAAGCTAAGTATGAGGTAAACCATGTCTTTCCTCTTCCTGGCCATCCTATGGCCACTATAAGGTGTCCTGGAGCCATTCCTGTGGGGTAGGCCTTATCTATAGCCTCAAAACCAGTTAATATTCCTGGGCTTCCACCCATAACACTAGATCTGTCTTTTACAGACTGATAATGTCTTTCTGCTGAATCAATATCAGTGATATCTACATCTCTGACATTGTTTGTATACCTACTTAGGGTGGCCAACTGACTTTGCATAACACCAAGTACCCTAGACGGAGCATCTTCTTTTAATGATGAGCCAGCCTGAAGCATAATAGTTTTTAATCTAGAAGAAACAAATTCATTTTTTAATTTATCTAAATAATAACCTGTTTCAGCCTTAGTTTGTACTGGTTCAAAATCTTTAAACTTATCCTGCAATATTCCTACTTCTGGAACAGCCCTAAATTTATAATAATAGCTCTTTAACCCCTCCCATATATCTTTATGGGAAGTAAACAAGTCATCAGCATTGTCAGCAAGAAGTGTGCTTATGTCTTTATTTTTACACACAGCAGAAATTAATTCAGCTTCAGTGTTCACTCTTCTTCAACCAACTTCTTTGTTTTCTCTAATAGACGAGCCCGATTGGCAACATCTTTATTAATTTGTATCATCATATCTTCAAGCCTATCAAAATTATTATAAAAAAAATTTAATGGATGACCATTTTTACCAGTGCGAAAATAATAATTAAGAACATCTTTTGCTTGCTCAAACCCTATGCTATCTAAAACATCTTGCATAGCCCACTTTTCTTTATATTTATTTATTCTAGGTTTTTTCCCATACTTCTGCTCATAAAGCGCCATGTAGATAGTAAGAAGTATGTATGGTTCTTTATTTGTTGCCATTTAATTCTTCTTCTACCTCTTGTGTTTTTAAAATTAATTTAGACTCAACAAACTTATAAACTCTTTCAGTTGCAGCATCAACCGATTCGCCATCACGAACATAGTCGTCTACTCCAATTCCAATTTTAATACTTTCAAAGTTACCAAGATTTCTAGTAAAAGAAAGATCTACTCTTACCTGAGTGGGTGGTCTCCAATTAAAATACGGCAACTCCATGTCGCCCTGCTTGGGAGGCAACTGCTCAAATCCCATTAATGATCCGCCTTTCTATGTCTACTTAATGTGTCGTGACCGAAAATGCCCCAACGCAATTCTATTTCCTTTTTACATAATTCACAGACTACAATTCTGCTTGACACTAATCCGCCTTCCATACTGGTACAAAGTTACCTTCAGTGGTCTTAGTATACAATATAGTGTTGTGTTTGAGAAGTGCTCTTAATTCTGTTTTTGATGGCATATTTTTAGAATATCCTGATTCTAAAACAAATTGATGTATGTCCATTATGTCCGATTCGCTATACATAAATTTATACCAGTCACTTTCTGGGTTTCCAATTGGATATACTTTTTGAGGATATTTAATTTTACCCTCTAGTATATAGTCTTCAATTGTAATTTTGTGCTTATTTAGTAATTCAGCCACTTGTTTAGTAGAGTAAGCATTTTCCATATTCTTAATTACTTGAGAATAAGAATAAAGAACACGTTTTTTATCTGGATAACACCATGCAATTAATTCATCTTTGGCACGGGAATAGTTCAATACTTTATGTATTTTACTATTTAAGAAGAAATAGCTAAGCTTTTTAGCTTTTCTTTTTCTATTGTTTCTAACCATTTACCTAAAGGACTTGTGTCTTTGTTTATCATCCAGCGCTTACCGCACATTATACAAAACAATTCTACATGTAGTTTTTGTGAAAAAACTCTATCCACAAATACACGACCACCACAATTTTTACATGTCATCATAGTTTAAATAATTTCCCATCTACTACACATGAATAATCATTAGAAACTTCAATAAGCTGAATATGTGGAGTTTTACCATTTTCTATATGAGCAATCGCAAAACCTTTTTGCCAATCATGATGCTGCATATATTTCATTCCAGAAGACTTTGGGTCACACATGTGACCAATTTCATAACCACGTATGGTTTCTCCTTTACCTTTATTTCTTAGTTCATAAGTTTGAAAATGTGCAGCCAATCTATGAGAATGTCCACGAATTAAAGATATTTGAAGGTTATTCATGTCTGCACGAACAGCTCCAGTGTCTGCAATAGATATCCCATGATGTACATGTATGTCTCCGTATCTTTTTTCTGGCAATGCGTCATAATAAATATATTTGTATCCAAGAGAATCTAGTCTCCATAATGCTTCTGGAGTAACTATATTCATAAATTCTGGGAGCTTAGCATCTAAGTAATTGAAAATTCTAATGTCGTGATTACCCAATGCAGTAAATAATTCAGCTTCAGCGCCAGCAATTTCTCTATTCATTTCATAAAATTCTCTAGCGCCTTTTGCTTCATGCTGCATTAAAGGAACAATCGCTGCACCATTTTGATCCTTATACATCTTAAGAAATTCTGCAGATTTCCCTTCTGTGTATTTACTATAGCATGCTTGATCATCAGTATCTCCAAGAATATCTACCACATTCGGCTTAAACCATTTCATTACTTCAAACCAAAGTTTAATCATCTTATTATCTTGGTATGGGAATTGTTGGTCTGATGAAAGCATCCATTTTAAATCATTACTCACTTTTTTATTCCTTGTTCTATTTTTATATAAATATCATTATTTATTATTGATATATTTTTTTCATTTAAATTTGTTAAGTTAGACAACATGAACCTGTTGTCTTTATTTTGTATTTTTGGCAAATCGTTATACCAATTTGTTAAAATATACTTAGTGCCAGATTCTACAGTTTTAGCTGTATGTGAATATGAATATGAACTTGGGAAAAGTAGTACAGATGGTTTTTCTGGCTTTACATTTAAATCAAAATGCTTAAAGTATGTTTCTCCGCCTTCGTATTCATCTGTATTTAAATATACTAAACATGAAACTGTTCTATAAGTTGGAGGACCAGAATCTCTGTGCATTTTATAATAATTTCCAACACCATATCTTAAGACTATAAATTGTTCATCATTAATAGTTAAACTCGGTCCTTCATTAAAAAACATATTATAAGACATTAAGTTTTGATTAACCTCAAAAGATATCTCTTTATTGATATCTTCTGATAAACTAGTTAATCTAGTAACATCTGAAGTTCTAACTGAAGTAACAGAATTTGGCAAATTTTTTGCGTGTGAGTGGTGAGAAACCTCTGCATAAATTTTTGCTTTTTCCCAAATGTGCTCATCAGAATCTTTAATTAGTTTTAAAGTTTTATTTGCCAACCTTAAATTTAAATCATATTGAAAAATTCCAGGAGCTAATATTTTATGATTCAAGGTGTCTCCGTATAAGAAATGTTAATTTTGTATTAACATAAAAGAAATTATAACATATAGATTTAAGGTGTCAATAGTTATTCTTCAACTTTGAATTTTGCTGAACTTATAAAATTAACATTTAAAAGTGGCTTAGCTGCATTTTGAGTGCCTCCATCTTTATAATAAACCTGTATTCTAGGTTCATATTCACCTCTAACTGCCACCCTAATATCATCGGCGCCAGGGTTTTCTAATTTTGGAGTTATTACAGTAACAGGATCTTCATATTTAGAAGAATCCCAAGTAAAGCCACAGGTTTGCTCTACAGTACTTCCGCTTTTTAAATTTTTAAAAGAAATCATTCCTGATCTGTGGTGGTAAGTATAGTTTTGAGTAGTACCATTAACTGTAGTGCTTATTAAATTATATGCATTACCAGCCGTAGCCCTTATTTCACTAATTTGAGATTGTAAACTTCTTAGTTTTTGTGGGTCTACAGGTTCACCATCTGCAAACACTTGTATATCTGCCATATCATTCTCCGTTTATCTTAGTGTCAAGTTCTTTTGCATACTCAGATTTTGCTTTTTCTTTTTCATTAAATTGAGTAATTTCTGCCCTTAATAGAGCAATCTGAGTTTCATACCCAACCACTAGCTGTCCCATTCTTTCTTGTAATGCAGCGACAACCAATTCCAATTTTTCCATTTTATTCCTATTCTGTTAAAGAATTTACACTAGTAAATTCTACATCAAGTGCTGCCAATTGAGTATTAATTTCAGAAACTGTTGTAGTAATCAATTCAATTAATTTCTCATCAGGTTCTGTTGCAGCATTAGCAACAACTAAATCTAATTCTAAGCCATACTTTTTATACTCTAGGCCTCTTTTTCTAGATTCAATTATTTGCAATTTATCTTCTTTTGTTAATATAGACATATTGTCCTCCTTTTATCATTATACCATTACTATTTATTTTTAGTAAAGTTCATATTATCCTGGATACCAGTTGCAAGTACAACTCCATCCTTCTCCAAAATAAGGCCAGTTACAAGAGTCTCCACATCCACCGCTTGGGAAGTGTGGTGGGAAGAATGGTGGGAAGTGTGGTGGGAAGAATGGTGGGAAGTGTGGTGGGAAGAACGGTGGGAAGAATGGTGGGAAGTGTGGTGGGAAGAACGGTGGGAAGTGTGGTGGTGCAGCAGATGGTCCAGACCATGAAGATGGGCCAGCATATCCAGAATCGTCTAATAAATTCACTGCCTTTACATAAAAACGAGCCCAAGTATTTGCTTGAGTTCCTGTTGTAAAGGTTGCTGATGTTGAAGTTAATCCAGTTTGTGCAGTTGAAGTGTGTTGTACTGTGCCTCCGTTGGTTTGAGCAACTTCACGATATGCTGAATAACTGGTAGCTCCAGTTACAGAGTTCCATGAAGCGCTCCAAGAATGCTGAGATCCATTCCATCCATTATATGTTAAAGTTAAACCAGTTGGTTTTTGTAATCTTGAAGATGTAATCTGATTAGATTCAACCATAGTAGACGTCCCTCCAGCATTGTATGCAGTAGCAAAACCTTTAAAATAATATACTGGTGCATTTGCATCTGAAGTTGTAACGGTGTAATTTGTGCTTGAAACATAATATAAGCTATTAGTGCTTTTATTAACAGAATTCGCATATGTAACTGGATTTGTTGTGCTAGCACGAATCTCAACAGTGAATCCGTCTGGTGTTGGACTCCATCCAGTAGTTGTAGCAGTCAGTAAGGTACCAGCAACTCCATTTCCGCTTAAGGTAACTGATCCTCCAGATGGCTTAGACACATTTGGAATCCAAATTGCTGTTGCTGTTACGTTAGCAGTGGGTGTATAACTTGTTCCAGCAGCATATGTAGTTCCCCCTATATTCCATCCACCAAAATCATTATTTGTTTTTGACATAGAGCCTTGACCTGCAAGAGTTATGGAATTGCTAGTAGCGCCCCATCTAGCATACATTGTTCTTGTTTGATCTGGTATAAATGTTCCGCCAACTGCAATTGGTCCATATGAAGCACTTCCGCTAGTTGTACTGTAATATCCATTCATGGGGAAAACAGCTTGAGATGCTGTAGGGGCAGTTCCACTTCCAGTTCCAACCGAATATGTTACCAAATAAGAATTTTTATTTACTGATGGAGCTGTATGAGATACTCCATTATACTGAGTAGTTGTTCCGCCTCCGCTAGTTCCAGTATTTCTATCCCAGGTAACTGTATACTGTAAAAATCCAACAGAATTCGTAGTAACAACTTGATTTGGAGATGTTCCATTTGACCATGTAACAGTTGCTCTTACAGAATAATTATTGTCTGCCGAACTCGTTGTATATGTATTACCTGCCGTTTGAACAGTTCTAAAAGTACTACCACCAGTTCCGCCATCATTTCTTTCCCAAACCCAGGAAGCCGTAGGTGTTGGTGATCCCGTAGCATCTGTTTTTGTTAAATACAAAACAGTACTTCCAGGAATTCCTGTAGAAATTTGTGTACCACCTGAGTTTGTTATTGATGCCGATCCACCAGTTGGAGCAGATGGTAGTGATGCAGTTATTTGAGTCCTATCATCGTCAACACCATCTTTTAAATTGCTTCTAGTCATACTGGCCAAACTTATTAATGTAGATGATTGAGAAGTAGACTGGCTCCATGACCTATATGCGTTTAGCCCATCTTGAACTGCCGTAGTGCTTGGAGTTACTGATGTTAATCCATTATTTATAAAGTAAACATCAGCATATGCTTGGTTCCAATAAAATTTAACTTGATACTCTGTCATCTGCAAAGAATCATTCCAATAGCCGCCACGCCACCTAACGTAGTAATTAGTGCTGTCTGCAAAAGTCCATAATCCGCCTCCGCTTACAGTATTAGATGTTCCAGAATCGGCTCCTTGTCTTAAATCTGCAAGAAGCGGAGCTAAGGTTATTCCAGAAGTTGGCATAGATCTTGAACCTCCTGGATCTGTACCTCCCCAATTTATAAAACCATTTGTTGAAATATAAAGCACTGTATTTGCAGTAAAATTAGAAGGCAATGCTATTCTTCTTTGATTTCCAGCTAATTGATAGTTGATATCTGTTACTGTACCAGCTGTAATTGCTGTAGCCTTAACTCCAGTATATAGGCCAAGTGTCTCATCTGTGCCAGAATTAAATCTTTCCTCTACTGCATATATATAGCTTCCCACATCTGTTGGTTGTGGGGAATACGAATATATATTTGGTGGAGGGGTTAAAGAAGTGCTATCTTGCACTAAAATGCCTCCAGTTGTGGAGCTTGTAGAGTTTTTATACCACTTAACAGTGGTTCTATTAGATTCAGCTTTCCTAGCTTCGGTTGTATTCCATGATGCGGAAAATGTTATTGCAGTTCCAACTTGTGGATTTGTAACACTCATACTTGGAGTTCCAGAAACTTCTGGAACCCTTCTTATTATTTTTATATATGGAGACCTAGAAACTCCAGTATATGATGTGTTTGTAGTATTAGCTTTAGCTTCAAATGTTAAATACTTTCTGTCATATGTAGTGTTATTAGTTGCATTATCCCAGGTTGATAATGGCAATATATCTACACCAGCTCCAGCAGCAGTTGCGCCAGACCATGGAGTTGCAGTCTCTCCTGGAAAAATAGTTCCAAGGTCATTATCCGAAGTCGGTATTGCAGTAAAATATCTCCAGGCATAGGTATAGTTGTTAATAGTGAAACCATTAGCGTCCCATATTGCGTTATTTCCATAATAATTTGACCCTATATAAATATAACTATATTGAGTAAGCCTATTGTCATAGGTTGTTGTAGAGTCTGGACCAATCCATGCAGTTCGACTTGCAAAAACTCCAGAGACTGGCCAAACCTTAAGCCATTGATCTGCAGTTCTAAGCCAAATTGCTATAGCCTGTTTCCATCCAGGAGAACCAGAAGCGTCTGTTTTGAAAAAAAGATTAATCATCTTTCTCCATCCAGGAGAACCAGAAGCATCTGTTTTAAAGAAAATATCAGACATTATTCATCCTATGTATACTGTATCCAGATATCTCCATGTAAACCATCTGTAGCAGTAGATGATTTTGCGCCAGTTCCTCCAGATATGTTTCTAACGGCAGGGCTTGAATGACTTGAGCCAACAACTACTACAGTTCCTCCAGTTGTATTCAATCCTCCAAGAACGCTAAGCCTACCAAGTATCGATAAGTTTGTAGAATTATCTGGGCCACCTATTTGAACTATACCGCTTGATCCTCCACCTGTATATATTTGCAATCTTCCAGTTCCACTCATGTTTAAAATTCCAGTGTTTGATGGATCAGTTAAGCCAAAATATGCTGCTCCTATTGAAGAACTTACGTTTTGATTACCAAGGTTTTTACCGCTTATACTAAATCCACCGTTTGATAAGAAACTATTGCCAGTATCAGATATTGAAATTAATCCGCCATTTATAGTTGCAGTTACTACTGCTCCAGTAACGGGGTTTGTTTGACTTGATGTTAGTGAGCTACCTGTTATTGTTGTTCCAGATATTGTTCCGCCAGAAATAGTACTTGTGGAAGCATTTAAAGATATAGTTCCATTGCTAATTGTATTTGAGGAAACTTGCCATCCAGTTCCATCTCCGCCAATATATCCAGTTGTAGCTCTAATGTCTCCAGTTATAACTGCATTTTTAGCAGTTAATTTACCTGTTGAATCTACTTCAAATGGGTATGTTGATGGTGTTCCTGAAGCAGTTCCTATTTTTAATACACCAGTTCCAGTAATAACTGGAGCCGTTATTGATATTCCAGAAGACAATGCTCCCTTAAACTGTGCAGTTCCATCTGACTGAATTACAAATTGTTTAGATATTATAGATCCGTCATCTACATTTATTAATGTTCCGCTTTGGGAAAATGGAGCAGTGCCGCCAGTTCCAGTGCTTGGGGCAAGATAGCCACCAGACTGTATGCTTCCAGTTGTTATTTTGCCTCCAGAGATACTGGTTACTTTTGTGCTTACAAAAGAAGTTGCATTAGTAGATGTAACGTTATTAAGGTCTTTTGCTGCAACGTTTGCAGCAGTTGTATCTCCAATTGTAACGGTTCCAGTTATAGCAACAGTTCCGTCTCTATTTACATAAAATGAAGGGTTGCTTTTACTAACTCCTGCCCAAAACACTTTAGCTTCTGTTGCTGATGGAAGCCCCATTCCTACTTCAAAAGTATTTCCTACTCCGCTACCATTAATTTTAATTTCTTTTGAAGATGAATCTAACGAAACTGTTGATGTTACTGTATTTGCATTTAAAGGATAACTTGATGTTTTTGTAATTGATGATGTTCCAATAGACCAGTCAGCTATTAAACCGTTTTTTGCCTCTATTTGTCCAGTAGTGTCAAGTGCAAACATTCTAACTCCAGAAGAGTTGTATGCTGCAATTCCAGCACTATCAATAAGCACTCTAGATCCGCTAGCCTTATTTGCTCCTATATAAAAAACACCTGGGGAAACTAATTTTAAATCACCTTGAAGTTCACTATTACCCTTTACCGTCATTGTTCCAGCAATTGTAACCGAAGAATTAGTTCCAGTTAAATTACCTCCGCCTAAAGAAAACGTTCCATTTGTATATATATACTGACTTCCTTGGTCTATCCAAATTCCATTATTTGCTCCGTTAGCTCCAGTTCCAATTTTAATCTGACTTCCAGTTGATCCAGTTGTCAATAGTCCAGTAAATGTTCCAGCTCCGTTTACAGTTAATGTGGAACCATCAAATTTTAACTTATCTCCAATTGATAATCTTCCAGTATTGTCTGCATAAAAAGAAGTACCGCTGGCAAAATAATTACCAGCTCCTATAAAAATTCTTCCTTTCGCAGTATAAGTAGATGGAGCTGCTAAAGCTGCATCTGTCATTGTTACAGTATTTCCATCAAGCCTTATTCTATTTGTGCTAGTGCTTTCTCCGACATTAATAGTTTTATTAGTAAAAAGTAAATCTGTTTCCATCTTGTCCGCTTTAATTTCTCCAGCGGTGATATGATTTGCATAAATAGCATTACTTGCAATATCAAATTGACCTGTTCTTGATGCTGTAAATGGGCCAACTGGTGTTACAGTTGCAGTAGAAATTCCATCTGCATCTTTTGCCCTAACTGCAAAATAATAATTAGTTGCAGTTGTTGGATTGGTTTCAGCTGGATATGCAATTGCAGTTCCATCTTTTAAAGAATTTATTACGGCAAAAGTTCCATTTATTTCCATAACAAGATTAGCTGGGTCCACAATATTTGTGCTATCAACTGTTTTTACATAAACTTCATAAGTTACATCGTCTGATCCATTGCTTATTTCGTTCCATGTTAAAGCAAAAGCTTTGAATAAAGATTTTACAGTTATAGGAGAAGGGTTAGTTGTAGGTCTATTCCCATCGCTTATTGCACCAGAAGAATTTAATGTTGCCGTTCCAGCTAAATGATTAGTGCTCAATGCTCCATTGGGTCCAGAATATTTAGTTGTAACTCTAACCCTATATGTTGTGCTTGCGGACAAACCTCCAAAAGAAACTGTTGTTGATCTTGTATAAATTTCTTGCAACGGAGAGCTAAATGTTGTATCAGCATTACTTGTTAACTGAACTCTATACGATTCAACATTGCTATTGTTTGGAGCTGTCCACCTTACGGTTAAAATTGAATCTGTAGCGGAAAGTAATAACGATGTAGCAACAGTAGTATTTGTTCTATTGTCAGAAACAGATATTGGATTTCCAGTAACATTTGTAAACGAAGACTGGTTTCTTCCATCTGTTGTTGCAACAGAAAGAGTATAAGATTGGCCAGTTGCTATTCCAAGTTTGACTGGCAAAGTAGTTAAATATGTTTTACTTAAAAATTCTTGAGTCCATTGAGCATTATCAGATTGCCTAATTATTTTAACTATGTATCCATTAAAATCTGAAGGCGCTGCAGAAACGGCATTTGTTACCGTCAAAGTTATAATACCAGATAGACCAGAAGAATCTGTTGTATCAACTGTAGCAGAAGCTGTTGCGGATTGTATTGGATCTGGAGCTAGAGAATCTACTGCGGCTGCAACAATATCTACTGGGGTAACGGTTAATGCTGTTGAAAAATTAGTTGGAACACCTAAAGTATCTATAGCTCTTATCTTTACCCATTTTTTGCCAGTTGTTGATCTTATAGCAATTGGACTAGATGTTCCGCCTCCAACATATTCATATCCATTTATAGGGTCAGAAGTAGCATTTGACGTAACATGAAAAACTTCTATTTTTTTAAATGGTTTGTCTGCAGAATATTCTGAAAATGAAACTTTATAACCATTTACATCTTCAGTAAGTGCTGTTATTGACGGGACAGATAAAGAAGAAACATAAGATATTACAGTACCACCGCTTGAATTTAATATTGTAATTGGGGTACCCTCATTATTATATATGTCTACTGTTCTTATATTTCCACTAAAATATGTTTCAAGGTTGCCGAATACGGCACCAAATCTATTTTGTTCTATTGCAAATCTTTGTGTTGTTCCAGCAACTGGAGACAGAGTAAATGTTTTAGTGTTATACGCCCCTGTAAGTGTTATAAGGTATTCTTTTAAGTACTCATTACCAGATGAAGATGGGTCATGATTAAATGTTACTACAAAGTTTGTGCCCTCCCAAAACCCTAGTACTCCTGTAGGAGATGAGGGGGCTGTTATTTTTGGAGTTACTGTACACTCTGAAGTTAAATAAGAAACTTCTCCATTTTTTCCAAATGCCCATAACCTAACACTGTGAGACCTTGGCGGAACAGCTATAGAAAATGTTCCAGCTTGAGATAATGAACCTACTGTTTGATAAACTCTTAATGATGTTACTGGATGCTCATTGTCTTTAACATCTATATATACTAAACCTAAATTAGATCCATAATCTGCGCCGCTTTCTGTTTTACCATCCCATTTTATATTTAAAATTCCTTGAAAATATGTAACATTGCTACAACTAAAAGACGGTGCTTCTATTGCTGGAACAGCCTTAGTTCTAAATTCAAATATGTTTGAGTATTCGCTAATACCAAGTTCGGCATCTTCATATTCCCATGCAAATACTAATCCGTAATCAGTATTTGGTTCAAACCCACTAAAAACTAAATCTATGTATTTACCATCTGATGATTTAGTTTGTGTTGGATTTAAATCATAAAAATTTGCCATTTACTATGCACCAAAGTCTAATCTTAATTTATATTCAATAATTAAATCTCTACCAGCAATTTTTTCAACTTCAGTTATATTTGATCTAGCAATCATTCCATAAGCTGGGTCAAAAGTATCTTCATCATTTATTCTTAATCCATCTACAACAATTGATGTGGCTGATGTGGTAGGAGTTACTAATATTCCAATTTTAGATATATTTGATTTATCTGGAGTCCCAACTATAGTCATTTGAGACAATGCAATATTTTTTATATTCCAGCCAACTGAGTGTCCAGTAAAATTAAATTGATAATAACTTGTATCAGAGCTATAAAGTTTTATTTTTACTGATGACAAATTAGCATCATTTACCTTGTAGGAAAATGAAATTGTGTCAAAGTTGCTATAGCCTGACATATCAAAATTTTCTATTACACTTGTATATTCTCTAGCGGTTGTTCCATTTGAAGAAAATACCAAAGAACTATTGCCCACTCTATAATTTGTTTCATCTAATGTTGGAGTAGGAGACCATTCATATATTGACTCAAAAGATGTTATAAACTTATTATCATATATGTTGCTAGATAATCTTTTTTCTGGATATAGTGCTAATTCATTTATTTTCCCAGCCAAATTTGTTGGTAGCTTTGTGTTATATATTGCAGTATATGTATATGGAGATACAGATGTGTCAACATCAATTCCTCCAAAAAGAACTGGAACTCTATAAAATTCAAATCCTAATCTAGAATTAGAATCTGACAAAGCATACTCTGAGTTTGTTGCTATACCAATAGCAATTTCTTTTTGATAAAAGTTTCTATTTCCAGCCAAATAATCTATCAAAAATCTTTTTCCAAATTTAGTTATCATGGTGTTCCCCCCTGGGAAATTGGTTTAGTGCTTGCTACTTTAAATCTTTTAACTGGGCTATCTGCAGAAATGTATGCCCTAATAGTAACTCTAACTTTTGCAATACCGTTTTCATAATATATTACCTGACCTACTGGCCGTTGAATATCGTCTAGCTGAGGTCTTTTTGGAGCAGGCTTTGGGGGATCTTCTGGATCTGGATCGTTTGGATCGTTTGGATCTTCTGGAATCGGTATACTTCCAGAAGGACTAATTATTGGAGAGGAAGACTTTGTTTTAGAAGAACCCTGATCTGACAACCACACCTTGTTAAGGTAATATTTGTCTACCTCATCTCCTATAATTGGAACTGAGATGCCTGCGGAATTGTTCTTTTCTGCCATTTATTTATTATACCATTATTGTTAAATAGCCCTACAGCTAATGCTGGTACTTACTCCTTCCAAAAATGATAGTCTGACTTGAGTAATAATATATTTTTTATCATTAATAGACAAATCTTGTAGGGGATAATTTATTTTAATTATGTCTCCTGGTGCAAGTAAGGGGTTTCCAAATACTTCCATATCTACACTTTTCCCTTTATTCAATTGTGTAGATGTAATCCAATCTGCAAGGGCTTTTGCATCCGTCATTGATTGAATCCAAGTTGATTCAAATTGTACTGGATACTTTTTGGCCCTGCTATCTGGATCATCTGTTGAATATTCAACAACTCCTCCATCAATAACTGGATTGCCAATAATTTGAAATGTATTATATTGTCCATCAGATAAATTAGTGAATCCAGAAGTATTATTTAGCACATACATCTCTGCTGTAAATGGTTGTAATTTACTTGCCATAATTGTTACATTTTTATTTGATCCAGTAGAAAGATAAATTGGTATTGCTGGGTTGCTAGAGTCATATCTAATTTTTTGTTTTTTAATTTGTCTTGCAACAGATCCAAATTCAATTAAAGAGCCATTTCTAGATTCTTTTGTTTCTCCAGCATTATATATTAAATCTCCAAAAAGCATTGATATTGTGTCGTCTGAATAAACTCCATTATACCTATAAGACGCCAAAGAATTTAATGTAGCATAATCAATATTAGATATGGTACTTGTACCTTCAATATTTAATCCGTATAAATAATCATAATAAACTATGCCTTGACCACAAATTAGGCCCAATCTGTTTGATGGAGAAAGTGGGCTCGATGTATCTTCTGCATCTATTCTAAACCCATTAATCCATATCGTAATGTTATTCTTAGATATGCTTCCACTTGTATATGTAGACTTAACTAAAACATCTACATTATATGTTTGGGCAGCGTACACTCCAGCAAATTTACTAACTGCATTTGTTTGGCTAGTTTTTAAAACTGTAGTAACTCCAGAACTGTTGGTTTTTAACACTCTAATATCTTTACTGCTTTTTGACAAGGCTGTGGTGCTTAATATTACATGATAGCCCTTTTTCCCACCTTCTCCAGCAAATATTGTAAAGCCGCCTATTTGCTCTGTAGAATATGAATTTTTTAATCCAGTATCAAATTGATTATCAAAAAACATTCTTGTTCCCATAGAATAATAACCTGGTTGAGATGAAGTGCTTATGTTATTAAATGTAAAAATATTAGTTGTAAACCTGGTTTTACTTTTATCAAAATTTGTTACTGGTAAAAAAGCTTTTGAAATATTTGAAGATCTTTTGCTCCAATCTATACTAGCACTCGTATAGACACTAGTAAGATCGCCTTTAAATTCTGGGTCTCCTGGAGCTATTAAATCTATTGTGTTAAATGAATATGTTGTTTGATATGCTGTAGAATGAGACTTTGGTGATGTTCCCAAGGAACCTCTTTTTTTAATCTTATATCTTCCAGTTGGTTTAAATGTATTTATATTATTTGTATCAGTTTCAGCTAGTCCAGAATGTTTCCAAAAATCTGCAGACGATTTAATTACGGCAGTAGTATCTGAACCATCACTTAATTTTTTATATTGAAATTCTATTCCTTCATATTCTATAACTTCTCCATTTAAAAGCATATACCCTTCAAAATCTGGTATTACCAAATCGGAAGTTATTAATTGATCAACAGTTTGATTATTTAATGTAATAAAATTAGTTTCTGAGTTGTCTAGATTAACTGCTAATGTTCCAGCTGCTAATGAATCTTCTGCTGATATCCACACTGGAGCTGCACTGTTTGAAACGTAACCACTTGTTCCTGGACTTGACCATAAAATTTTTACAGAATTTCCAGCCACTGTTTCCTTTTTACTTAAACTTATTATGTTTGGTATGTATGAAATAGAACCACCTGATGATATTACTTCATTTGTAAAGATCCAGGATTCTGATCTTTCTGAGTCATATATAAAATCTCTAGTATATATTTGTAAAACATCATTGTGGTCTACAAAAATATTTATTTGCATATCTCTACACAATTCTTGTAAACATTCCCATACTGTTTGCCCATCTTTTGTCCAAAAATATCTTACTGTTGGAACTGATTGATCTGTTATGTTTCCAGAAATATCAGTTTTTACATTTACTCTATAATTCGAAAATCCTATTGAGTCTAAAACTCTTTTAATAATTGATGTTGCTGGAGTATCCTGAATTAGTAATAAAGGAACTAAAGTGTCTTGTAAAATTTTAGTTGAGTCTAAAGCCTTTATTGTAGCCGCTCCAAATTCTGAAAGAGACCATTCTACGATATAGTATCTACCTTGAGGAATTTGTATATCGCTTGCTCCATCATTAACATTCATATATAAATTTATTATTGCATTTTTGTCTAAATATAATTTAGATGTGTCAAAATCTAGATCTCTATTGTATTCTTCTAAAATGTTATCTGTATTGCTTAGTTTATTAATTCTTAATGTTAATAAATTAGCGCTCAATGTTCCAACTGGAAGAATTGCATCATCAGAAATACTTGTTTCTTTGTATAAATCTACACCCTCAATATCTTCTTTTATTTCTACAACCCACCTAGGACTAAATTCCAAAACTCCGATAAACTTTCCTGTTCCAGAATTTGTTGCAGTTAAAGTTATTTTTTTAAATGATTGCGTTGATGAGTAAGAATTTGGCTTTGTTAAAGACCATGAGGTTCCGTTATAATAAACTACTGCCTCTCCATTGTTATTTAATGATGTGCCAGTCCCAAGAGTTACCACTGTATTATCTGATTTTGTTGCAGATATTGTCCAAGAAGTTGGTGTGTCGTGATTTGTCTCAAATCTTGCCACAACCTTATTACAAGGTACCAACTTTGCAGAGGGAGTTGTATTGTTATTAAAATATTCTAAAGATACATTTATGTTAGAATTTTTTGGTCCAACCCAATATTTATATGCTGTGTCTGGGCCAGGATAATAAAGTCTTGGTTTTGTAGACTGGCCAATTGATCTCGGATTATCAAATGAATTTAATGGGGTGTCTGTTTGATTATTTGTTCCAGGATATGTTTCAGAAGTATATATATAATATTTAATTCCTGGAAGTAATGGTCTATTTATAGAATAAATACTATCTATTGGAAATAAATTTTTAAAAGCATTAGATAACGAATGATCAGCGCCATTTGATGTAGCTACAATTTTATCAATCATATTGTTTATATTATATTCAATATTTCCGTCAATTGAAGCTTTTACTGAATAATCTTTTTTAAATATATCTTGTATTTTATTATTTTGTGTAGAGTCTGAAAGAGTTATCATACCTGCTCCATAGATAGATTAACATTCCAATATCCCTGTATTCCTCTTTTTACCAATGTGCAATCTAATGAACTAAATACAACTGTATATATATTGTTAGTTGAAGACTCTGCAGTTTGTGCCGTAAAAGATGTATTTATTTTAATTCTAAAAGGCTTTTGTCCATCAGAATTTTCATAAAATATTTTTAAATCTTCTGCACCCCATGCCCCATCAACAGTCTCATTTCTATACGAAGGAAGCATTGTCCATGCAACAGAAAATATTTTTTTGTCTGCAATAACAAATTCTCTTAAAGTTCCGTTTGCCATCCTGACAGATTGTTTAATTCTGTTAGTGCCTATTGTAAATTCAGATCTATTATGTTCAGAAACTCTTCTAAATTTTAAAATATCTTTATCTGCAGGCAATAAAATATTTCTGGTTGCTGTAGTAACGTTATAATTTTGGCCTCCAGCGTTTCTATCGGAAATGTCTCCAGGGTATCTAAATGCTGTTCCAGAAGTAGACATAGACAACAAATCTTTTGCTTCTATGTATAGCGCAGAGCCCTTTGGCAAAACTTCAAAACTCATATTACCATCCTATTTAATTGAGACATCTTTCCAGAACCCATTTGTAACTTCTTATCATTGATTGCTGCAAATACTTCTCTAGCTGCCGCCCTAGCTAAAGCTCTCTCGTCCATTCCTGGAGAAGCATGAATATCTAAGTCTATTATAACATTACCAACATGCCCTCCATTTGCCATATTGAGTCTCTGAGACCTAGCCAGCATTCCACCTAAATTGTATTTAGGCATTGATACATTTCCAACTATCCCGCCCATTGCCATATTATTTATACTATTTAAAAATCCGTATCCAACATTTTGTGCAGATTTTGCATTTATTACGTATTCTCCATTTGATAACATTGTTGGAATTGAATCGGATGTTCCTGTTCCAGGACCAAAAACTTGTCCTCCGCTGTTCATATTTCTAGCCTGAACCAACTCTCCTAAAACATTTTTGTTGGTGTCGTACTTATAAATACCAGACCCGTTAAGAGCAGTTGCATATGTTTTACCTTTATAATTAAATACTGCAAAAGTCATTCCGCTTTCTGCAGTAAATATTTTTGTTTTTTTATCTTTTGCTAAGCCCATAGCTTTACCGCTTGCTTGCTGTCCGCTTTCTGCGGTAATAGTTGCTATTGATGTGCTGTCTGATTTTCCAGGAGTTATTGTGTCTGGATCATCTTTATCATCTTTCCATTGGCCTAAATCTTTCTTTATTGAGGCTGCTAATTCTTTAATCGTCATGCCACCAGTTATTAGTAATGCTTGTGCACGAACAGTTTTCATGTCTGCATCTAAAACATTAGACATTTGACCCTTTACGGTGTTACTTGTTAAAGACAATCCAGAAGTTGTACTATATGTTGGAGTTTGTGTTGTTGCATCAAACTTTAATGCTTTACCAGTTACTGGGTCAAAAAATTGACTAAAAGCTTTTTTGATATCTGCAGCAAGGTCATAACCTGGTTTACCTTTTTGAACTGTTGCTGCTTGTTGAATTTGAAGAACTAATGCTTGCAATTGATTATTAGTTTGATTATCAGCTAATCTTTTTTCAGAGGCATTTGTTATAAATTGATTTGTTTGCTTTTGTAATAATAAATCTTTATATTGAGAACTAAAAGAAGCAATCTTATTCATTGCCTCTTGAGCTCTAGCCGCTTCGTTTTGTGCGTCCTGGAAAGCTCTTTGTCTTTTCTTTTCTTCCTTGGCAAGTGCTTCTTGCTGTTTTCTTATTTTTTCCTGTTGTGCATTAGCATCTTCTTGTATTGCAAGCTTTGCTTGCTCTACTTGACGAGTTTTTTGCAACTGTTGTAAATTTAATCTAGCTCTTTCTGCTGCAGCAAAATCTCCTCTTGCTACAGCAGCTTGATAATCCAATCTAGATTTTTGAAGTTCTATTTCATAATTTTCTCTAGACTGAGTTGCATCTAATGCTTTTAATTTTTCATCAGCAGCTTTTTGAATTAAATCAATTTGTTTTTGTAATTTTTCATTTTGATCCTCTACAGACCTTGAAGCTTTTTGTTGTGCTAATGCTGCTTCTCTACCAGTTTGATCAATTATATTTTGCAAGCTAGCCATAGTAAACCCAACTTTTCTAAATGTGCCGTCGAGTTTATCTGCACCTAAATTATTTTTGAATGCTGATTTTCCTTCTTCTACCAAAGAATCTTGAGCGGCAGTAAAAGCTGTTAAATATTTATCAATTGCTTCTGCTGTTGTTGAACTAATTGCTTGAAGATCTATCTTAACTCCTTTAAGATATAGTCTCCATTTGGCATAAATTCCTGCTATTGTGTCGCTCTTTGATGATATTGCGCTAAGTTCTGCTGGCAAAGCATTATATGCGTCTACGCCTATTTCTTGATTAAAACCTTTTATTGATTTTAATTTATTAGTAGTTTCTAATAAAGCCTTATATTCTCCTTTTAAATTTCCTACAGCATCTTTTTGTTGTGAAGTAGAAACAATTGCTTTGTCTGTAAGGTCTATTACTGAACTAATTCCCTCTATAATTTTTGTGTCATACTGCTCTACTTCAGTGCTACCAGCAGTAATAACTCCAGATAAACTTTTAACTGAATATTCTGCTGCTGATGATGCATCTCTTACAGAAGTAAATGATCTATCTGATAAAACTTTTACCGCTAAGTTAGCATTTTTAGAGGCAGAAATCATTCCCATAATTTTTTTATTTGCTTCTTCAACACTCATACCAGCAGCAATAAATTGTGCCTTTATGTTGGTTGCCAATTCAGCAATATTTTCTGCATCTGCTCTATTAAATGAATCTACAAAGGATCCCAGATTTTCTTTTGCATATTCCTTGGCTTCTTTTAATTCTTGCATTGACATATTTAGTCCTGAAATTCCGCTTAAACTTCCTCCACCCTTACCAACATTTTGTAAAGAAGCCTGTCTTTGTGCAACAAGTTTCATCTTATCAGCCAAGCTAGTGTATTTTATTCCAGCCTCTTCTGCTGATTTAGCATTCATTCCAAATCTTAGCTGAGCATCCCTATTCCACTCTCTTGTTTTTTTAATTAAAATTCCAAGAGCTGTTATTATTGCTGTTATTATTATTAACGGACCAGCGGATTTTATTTTCGTTAATGCTGTTACAAAGGTGTTCACGCTAAATGTTCCTGCTTTAAATACAGAAGCAACAGCAATCATGCTCATTTTTAACTTAGTTAATGCGGCAATAATTTGTGGCATCATCATAGGAATTATGCTTGATCCCATCATCAGGCCCATTCCTAAACCAGTTTTGCCCTGAGACATTAAAGCACTTCCTGCTGCCATTCCTGCCATACCCATTGCCATTTGTCCGCCATAGCCAATACTGCCTCTTGGGGCAACCAATCCTTGTCTTTGGGCTTCTGCTCTTGATATGTTTTGTCCATCTAAACGATATTCAGTTTTTCTAAAACCATAATATCCTAATTTTCTGCTTTCTAGTTGTCTACCATCTTGAAGTGATTGTTGTTGCCATGGAGTCAATCCAATTGGTCCAGTTATCATTCCAGGCTTATAATGAGTTTGAAGTGTTCCAGCTTCTCTGTGTTGTTGATAAGCTTCTAGCCTTAAAGGATTTAATTTAGTAGACATGTTGTCCATAAGAATTCTTGTTCTAAGTCCAATGTATCTTCCAGTACTTGCTAACGTTGTTGCTGCGGATTTAGTTTGTGCAACATATGCCATTAAGCCAGCCCTAGTTTGTATTGCCATGGCTTTAGAAGTTTCCGCTATCATTATTCCTGAATCTTTAAGCTGAGATCCATATGTCATTAAGCCAGCTCTAGCCTGAAGCATTGCTGTTTCTAATGGATCTGCTATGCGATCAAACATTACATTGCCAGGATTATAAACTCCAAAAGTTCCCCTTCTTCTAGCTGTTCTGCCTGTTCCCATTTCTCCTTCTCTAAAACCTGCTGGCTTTCTATTTCCGTATGAAGACCTATTTCGACTAATAACTCCTCCGCCTTTATTAAAAGCTGGATTAGCATGAATTGATTGATATTTGCTCCAGTTAACATTCATTCCATCTTCAAGTCTTGCTAGCATTGCTATATATGGAGCTCTGTCAGATTCTGGAAGTGAATTAATAAATGCTTGTAGCTTTGGATGCATTTTTTTCATAGCTGATTTCATTTTTGCGCCATATTGTCTTGGAGACATTCCTGCTGCTATTGAAGATGTGTTGTGTGCAAAATCTTTTCTTGCTCCACCTCTCACGGCAAGAAGGTTTATCATTGCCTGTTTTTCCATTGAATTCATTGATTCTGCAAAAGCGGTATTCATTGATGCTCTAGGGAATACTCCTGCTGGTCCAACATCAGCTAACACGTTTCCAAAAACATTAGACTTGGACAAATCTTTATTGCCCATTAATAAAGAAGCAACAGTTTGTCTAATCATTTGATCTTCTGTAAATTTAGTTCCACCAGCTGAAAACCTGGAATCAAAAGGGGATTCCAATCCTAACAATTTGCTCTTTCTAGCTGGATCGAATGGATTTAATATAGTTCTAACTGTTTGATTTGGAGAATCTAATCCAAATACCTCTCTGGCCATTCTGGTTCCATACATTTCTGCTTTTGCAGTAATTTCATTTGGAACACCTTTAAAAAATACTAAATCTCCCTTATCATTTTTATATATACCAGAAACTCCAGGAATTGGATAACTTTTTCCAGAACTTGGCATAATTTGATGACTATAAGAAGCTGGAGACATGTTTGCAAATTCTCCAAGTGCTGCTTTGCTACTAAGTTCTTTAGATGTACGCAAAACATTAAGCATTTTTTCTGGAGTTAATAACGACATTGGATTTAATCCATATCCATATCTTCCGTGTCTTATAGAACCTCCAGGCACTGCTCCTCCTGAATTTAATCTAGCATCTACAAAAGAAGCTCTCGGCATTAAGTTAAATCTTGGATTTCTAATTAAAGATAAAAACTTTAAGAACGATTTATTTCCTACGGCACCTCTTTTTAATGATTGGCGAAGCTCTTGCATATTTCCAACCCCAGATGTTTTTGCAGCCCAATCAACTAATGATTTTGCATGTGGGCTATCAAATGCAACAAAATTACCCCATAATTTTCTTTTTCTAACATCTCCAAGTTGAGCATGCATCCAGTTAATATCTGATTCCCCAGCCATAGCCTGTAGATAATTTCCTCTTGCGTTATATCCCCAAGCTCCGCTTGAAGAAGTTTTACCTTTTATGTCTCTTGGTGACATATGCTCAGATGCAAATTTATTATTTGATTTATCTCTTAGCATTGCAAGCAAAGATTTTTCTTCTAAATTATTTAAATTATCTGTAGTGATTCCAAAAATAGACTTATAAATTCTATCAACTTCTCCTGCACGAAGATTAGATACAATGTTTTTATCTCCTGTTAATTCTTTAAGAAGATTTATAGAGCCTGAATCAATTTGAGAAGCATGTAAATTCATAGTTCCTGAGCCAACGCCCAATAATCTATTTTGAATTCCAAGCCCAGTTAATTTTCTTTGCCTTTCTTTGATAATTCTTAAAGCTTCTTGTTTGAATTTAGCACGACTTACTCTACCTGAAGTTTTTGATGTAGATTTAGTATATGCCTCTTCAACATCTTCATGTGCCATTTTAACAGCTTCTTTAGGATCTACTCCTACTGAAACAAGAGCTGAAGCTGCATTTATTTTCATTCTAAACTTGGCCTCTTCTGTCCAATTTGATGATACGTCATATCTTTCTGCTATTGCTGCTCTCGATCTATAATCATCCCAGGCTCCATAGTTTCCTATGCCTCTCATTATTTGTCCACCAAAATTATATCCATTATTGGCAGCATCTACCGCTGCATATAGCATTGGATCTCTTTGAATTTTAGGTCCAAATACTATTTCCCCTGGAGTTAATGCTGCTGTTATCTCTCCGCCATTTTCATAAGTATATGGGGCCATAGCAACAAGTGATGCATTTGCTGGGTCCATTGAAGCTTGCTGATTTAATACATAACCACCTAGCGGAACAGAACCTAATCTATCATCATAGTTAATTGATGTTGGGCCAGATACTTGAGTTTTATTTGGTCCAAATGATTCTACCTGTCCTCCAGAATTTAATTTTGGAAACCTAGTTGTTTGAATGCTGTATGGGGCTCCAAATGTTCTGATTCCACGAAGTCTTCCAAACTCTTCCATAACAGCTCTGTTTGCTTCTTTTTTGTATAAATCTCTTAATGTAAATTGTCCAGTAGCATCGACTACTGGCTGATTCATTAATGGAGCTTTTGTAAAATCAATTGTTCTGCCACGTACTGCAGCATATGCAGCAACTTCTGATTTTAAAGAAGCTTCTAGTTGTGCATTAATAGCCATTATTTCTGTTTTAGCCGCATCAACTGTCATTTTCCCAGCTCTTAGTTCTGAGACAATTCTAGCTGATTGCGTTGCTGCATTGTCTGCTAATCTTGTTGTAATTGGTAATATGTCATCAAAAGTATCTAAAAGTTCTGCACTTACAGTGCCACCTAGTGCAATAGTTTTCTTTAAACTAGCAACTTCCGCTTCAGTTTGCATTCCAAGAGTTGCCATCAGTGCGTGAAATCTGGCAGCTTCTCCAGCAACTATTCCAGTAGATATTCCTTTTACTGAAGTTAAACCTTCTATATTTGGGAGTCTGTCTTGCATAAATATTTGTGGAGTTCTTAAAATTCCTCTATTAACTGGAACCGCTCCAGGAACTCCTCCGAATATAGATGCTGGGTTATTTGGATCTCTTGGGTTAATATGAGACATTGCTCTTGTATTAATTTCTCCAGCATATGGATCATTTGGATTAACAACTCTTCTTAAAGGATTAATAACTGTGGATCCGCCAACTGTATTAACAGCAGGGTTTACTGGAACAGACCCTGTAAGCATAGCTTTTTGTAGATTCATATAGTCTGAAACTAATTTAGTTAATGCTCCATGTAAAACCTCTGCAGCTTTAGCATCAGAATAAAATGCTTTTTCTACCATTTGAGATGCTTTTTCTGCAGCTATAATTTCTGGAGTAAGCATTTTCCATCCATGAGCTCTTTGGAAAAATGCTCTTAATTGAACTATGCCTTTAGTTATATATCCAAAAAAGTTAGCAAGTACACCAGTTAACATAATTATTGGACCAATTACTGCTGTAAAACCTCCCAAATAAGTTACAGCTTTTTTAATTGGTTCTGGTAGATTGTTAAAAAAATCTAAAACTTTGGTAAAAGCATTTAAAAATTTAGTTGCTACTCCTAAAAATTCTTCACCAACATCAGCAAGGCTTGCCCTCAATCCTTCTATCGCTCTTCTATATTTACCAGAAGCAGATTCAGTTACCATCGATAATTCTCGACTGGCTATGTTAGCTAGCTGGGAAGCACTTGCATTCATTAACTCCATAACCTGAAGAGTTTGACTTCCTTCTTTTCCTAAGTTATTAAAAAGAGCTGCCATTCTTGCAAACTGAAATTTACCAAACATTTGCTCAAGTGCTCTTGCTTTACTTAATGGATCCAGTCCATCTAAAGCTCGCTGCAACTCCATAATCATTCCCGTAGTATTTCCAGTATTACGTTGAACCATTCCCATTATGTCAATTCCAAAATCTGACATTACCCCTATTGTTTGTTTTGTTGGGTTGATCATAGAAGCTAAGCCAGACTTTAATGCGTTGGCTGCTTCTGAAGCATTTACTCCACCTTCACGCATAGCTGTTAAATATAAAGCTAAATCTTGTACGTCTCCGCCTAATTGTTTTACAACAGTTCCAGCTTTTGGAATTGCTTCCACAAGATCATTAAGGGTTGTTGAAGTTTGGTTTTCTACGGCGTTTAAAAAGTTAATGGATTCTGTTAGTTCTTGAGTGTTTGATTTAAATGCTGTTTGAATTGCTAAAGTTGCCTTCATTGCTTCAGCTCTATCAACCTCTCCAAGCACAGCCAATCTGGTTGTTTCCTGAAGAGATCCTAAAAGCTGTTGTCCTTGTTGTCCAGTTGCGGCTATATCAGCAGCAAGCCCAATTGTTTCTTTAAAAGAAACTCCCATAGTAGAAGATAATTCTTTTGCAGTTTGAGTAACATCTTTTCTTATCTGTGCTAAATCTTTAGATGTGCTTCCTGATAAATCTCCATAAACCTTAACTAATCTTGTTAACTCTTGATCTGCTTCTCTAAATGCTTTTGCAGCCTGGGAACCAAACATTGCAAGCGGGACTGTAAGACCTACTGTCAGCTGTCGTCCAGCCCACTGTGTATTTTTACCCCAATTTATTAATGAGGTTGCTCCTTCAGATAATGCTTTATTCATTATCTGCATTTCCATTCTAGCTAATTGAATTTTATTTTTTGTTAAATCTAAACCTCTTGGAATCATTACATTGTATTGCATTAAACCTTGAGCATTTCTTCCCAAAGGTTGCATTACAGCATTTTGAAGCATAACTTGTTCTTGAGCAAGTTCTCTAATTAATCCTTTTGAAGTTTTTATATGAGTTCTAAATGTAGAAAAATAATCTTTAAGTTTAAGTCTTCCAGCATCAAGATTTTTTCCAAATTTATCTACATCTGATTGCAGATTGACAAAGTGGCTGGAGTACATTCCGCTACCAATAAGAGAATCTCTAAATAAATTATTAGCAACCTTTGTTGCAGATGCTATAGATTTATTTGATGTAATTAATTCTCTTTGTAATTGCTGTAAACTAGCTGTAGCCCTGTGTACTTCAGACACAAGGCTAGATAAGTCAGCTTTGGCGACTATACTCGTTACAATTTGTTCGTCTGCCATATTACTCCTTAGAGTATCCTAACCCCATTCCGATTCCAAAACCAGCTTCGCTGGCAAAAGATCCTTGTAAGCTAACTACATCATCTGCTGATGCCGTTATACCAAGTGCCTTTCTTCTTACATCGTCAAAGGTCTTACTCTCTTTTTCTTCTGCGTCATCATCTATTTGTATTCCTTTTAATGATGCTGCAAACTTTCGCTGGTTGTGCTCCTTCTTATGCATTGAATTTAATGTCTGAAGAAGCTCAGGCATTGATAAATTTTCTTCTAACTCTTCGTAATTCTTCCAATGCCCAAGAAGAAATACTTCGCCTAATAATGCGGCTAAATCTAGTTCTGACCAGCTAGAACCGCTGCCGCTATCAGGTTTGGGTCGTCCATCTTAATTCCACCACAAACTTCAAGAATGCGGTTAATTGTTGGGACATCCAATGCCTCTTCTAATTTATCTTTGTCTGCAACAAGTTCTGGTAGCTGTGTTTCTAGCGCTACAGCACATGCATCGATAAGGATACCTAGAGTAACATTTTCATCTGTTGAGTCTTGTGTTCTTTTAACAACTTCCATAAATTTACGCAGTTGCTTGATTGATAATGGCTTTAACTTTACCTTAGCGCCATTTTGTAATTCAATTTCTTCTACATCATATACTTTTGTAGCCAATTTATCCTCCTTTAGGATTCTAAATTATTATAGCATAAGGATGTTGCAGATACAATAAATAAGCCCCCATTTCTGGGGGCTATTTATTAATAATTAATTTTAATTATTAAGCTGGTGTCCAAGCACGGTCAATAATTAAACCGTATTCTTGCCCGACCTTTGAAGCATCTGGAAGAAGACGGAATGTTACTGGAAATGTGGTTGGCGTAGTACGAGCCAAAGAGAACTGTGACTGTTGTACTGAAAGAACACGACGTGCATAATATACACGCTCTGTATTTGGAGCATCTACTGTTGGAGCTTGTCCAACTGCAATTAGCTGACGCTCTGTTGGAGCCTCACCTAAAGATCCACCCGCAAGAGCGAGTACATCATTTCCATTTTGTGTTCCTGTAGTTGGTGATGTCAAGGTGTCTGATCCCTGTCCAAATACAACTAGAACATTTGATAATGTTCCTTCGGACATTTCTGTTGCGATCATAACCTCCATCGCAGACTTGAATAGCTTTGCTGTATCAAGGAGCTGATCTACAGTTACGGAATCGTATGTTGGATTATAAGTAATTTGAAGACCATTATTAGTAAAACCAACATTTCTGTAGTAAAATGCTCCGCTATCAATACCGTTTAGGGTTGTTGTATAAGACGCAGAAGAGCTATATGCACCTGCATCTGTTGAACCTGGTTCTGCGTTTTCCTTGTATGCTGATCCTTCTGTAATATCAATGTTTGATATAAACAAAGGAGACGCACCAACGAGAATATTTTTAGCATTACCTGCTGATTGTGCCATGAGTTTTTATCCTCCTATTTCATGAAATTAATATATATATATTTGGCTGGCTAGGCCCTTTCCTCTATGGACAATTTTACGGTATTTAGTCGCCTAAAGCAAACTAGGCAAATCTGCCAGAATTGTCTGTTATTCTAGAGTATTGAATTTCTAAAATTATATCTGTAGATAGAAATCCCTGTAATTCTTCAGATGGGCTGGTAGGAGAAATATCGGCTATAAAAATACTATGAAATTTAAACTTATCAGATATGCCAGACCAATAATTAATATCTTTAGCTGACTCATCCATCCTTCTAAATTCATCGGTCATGAAATTTCTAATTTCTACGATTTCTGATATGTCTGTTGTGTATACCGTAAACAAAATTTGCTCACAGCATATAAGCCAATTATCTTTGTAGGAAACTCCTATCTTATCATAAACTATATGTTTCTTGCCGCTTAAAAATTGACTCATTTCTGGAGTTTGCTGTATAGGAATAATTGGCACAATGTTTTCATTTAGATTATCAGACCAATAGTCGTCTTTATCAAATATGTTATTAGAATGAAGTTTTTCCCAAAGATATCTTCTCAATTCAAACATTGCATCTAATTTATAATTAACCATTATGACACCCCAGCAAATGCTGCAAGTAGGGCTGCGTCTGCCTCGCTTGCAATAGTGTTTGGTGAAAATTTATATTTAACAGTCTTAATGTGGCCTGGAATTCCTAATGCTTTAGACATTGAAGAATTAAATATTTGTTGAAATCCAGATTTTTTTATTGATAAATTTACAAGTTGCCCTGTAAAAAAATATCTATATGAACTAAAAAAAGAATTTTTAACTGCAACTCCGCCAGGTTTATTAACAGATATTGATTGTCCTTTTGGCATAAACACAGTATATCCATTTACATTAAAAACTAATCTTTCTGAATATCTTGGGCTAATTACAACTGTTTTTCCTTCTTCCATTACAAATGCTTTTTTTGTAAACACATGTCTATGATTAGAGTTTTCTGATGGTACGAAAGTTTTAGAATCCAACAATTCGTAATTTATTTTTAAAGATAAACCATCTTGAGATATTTTTTTTAATTTAAAAAGTCTGGCATCTTTATCTCCGACTCTATCCCATTCATAAACATGATGCAAAGATTTTGGAGAAGTTCTAGCTTTAGAATCTATATAATTTGGAAAATCTATATTAATTTGATTAAATATAATTTTTCCAAAGGCTTTTTGAAAATTTAAATCTGAAGTTAATTTAGCTAATATATTTGTTTTATAAAATAATGCTGCTGAAATTTGTGCAACAGTTGAATCTTTTATAGAACCGCTTACTGGCTGACCTGCCATTAATCTAACAAGTCCGCTAGCTGCCTGCATTGCTAATGCTTCAGATGCCAATTTGCTGATTCTCCGATCTTCTCATTGAAGAGTTATATCCAAGTACATTTCCAAAAGGATCTGTTATAGGAGTGACTCCCATAATTTCAAATACAGTTGGTGTCTCAGTTGGGTAATTTAATTCAGACCAAATTGGATTACCTTTAGGGTCTCTAATATTAGTTATCTTGTCACGAACAGTTAATCTTTCTGAAGTTCTAACTTGTATAACTTGTTCATTAGAATATTTGTTTGAAAATACTTGCTTATCGCTTGATCTGGTGGTAGAGGAATTACTTATAATTCCTTTTGCGTATGCATCTATTGTTCGCTGATACTGCCAATCTCTTTTTATTGATCCTGTATCAGGATCTTGAATTTCATATTGTCTATAAATATCTAACTTCATTGATAATATAGAATCTACAAGATCATACATCATATTACCTGAACTTTGCTTACCATGACATAATCAGACAGTAGTTTGTCCGCATAGGCATTTCCAGTTCCTGCGTAAGCTTCTGAAGTATATTCAAAATCCCAATCATATGTAGATATATTTTTTATATATTTATTTCTCCAAATTTGATCTTTTGCAAAAAAATCTTTCATTAGCTCAACTGCTGCTAACTCAACATCATCGGGGACTTTTTCCCAACCAAATCTACCCTGAACCTTATATGAAACATTTGATCTAAATACACCAGACGTGTCGTATATTGATGGTGGGACAAGTCCGTTTGCTATGTATGTTGTATTATTAAGCATATCTGACTTATTAACTTTAATTCCATATCCTGTAGCAGAAATTTCTACTGTTAGGCCCCAGTTATTAATTTCATTTATATTGTCAAGCAATAATGAATCGTCAGCATAAAGTTCATGAATTGATTGTATTTTTGCTGGCATCGGAAGAGTATCTGAATCGTAACCGTTTAAAACATAAACATCGTCGTACAAAAAGAACTGCTGTCCAGTGTATTGCTCCACTTGTTTTCTAGCATATCTTTCTGCATTTAATAATTCCTTGTATGACCTATAATTTGGATCTGTAGAATCTAAACTAAAGCCTAAATCTTGAACATGATTAAAATCAACATAAGGAGTTACTACAAAAATCTCATCGACTTTACTAATATATTTATCTCCAATATAATATTCCCACCTTAACCTTAATGTTCTATTTCTGTCTGTATACTCAAATGGCACATAGACTATATATGATCCAGGATTGTTTTCATCAGCTACTGTGTCTAAAGTTGCAATAACAGTTTCTGGATTTATTGCTGGATCGATTGCTGGATCGCTAGTAATATCATAAAGTTTTACTTCTGGGTTCTCATCTGGAATTGCTACATCTCCATTCCAGAAAACTTGATGGGTTATCGGAGATTGAGAATTTAATAAAATTTCTGCCATCTATAAGTTTAGTTGTAGTACTCTTGTACCTCTCTAGGAGTAGCTAACCTAAACCCTTCCTCCTTATCAAAAATTTCTTGTGCGATATCAGGCTTCATGGCCACAAAAGGATGATCTTTTGTAAACGTGTGTCCTGCAACATCGTATCTATAATTTGCTCTTGTCATTCTAACCAAGACCATGTCTTCATCTAATTCCTTATTAGGATCAAATTTTGGAAGAACTTCTGGAGCATCTTCTTTAGCGTCTTCTATATTTTTAAGTGTGTTTTGATAGACTGACCAAGTTACGCCTTCTTCTGCCAATGCGGCAATAATATCTGCTTTATTCTTTAGTCCATCTGTTTCTACGGCAAAATCTTCTGCAATTTGCTTTAAATCTTTTACCTTTAGTGTGTCAAATGACATATTTACTCCTTTGGTATGTAAATAAATTATAGCATTAGTAAGTTAAAAGGAAAAGCCCCCAAAATTAATTTGGAGGCTTTTCAGCAGTTTTAATTCCTATTTATTAATTAGGAAGCAACTTTAACGTTCTTAACAACAACCCACGCATCTGCCTGCTCAATTTGGCATCCAACACGAGTATACATTGTATATTCGATGGAGTCCTTCTTTGGCCAGAAGAAGCGATAAACTGTTACATCACGCTTGATACCGATAACTACGTTATTTGGGAATGTCAAGTGGATATCACCAAGATCATTGTCGGCACCCTGAGTTTCCTTCAATAGAGGAACCTCAACAATTGGAATACCAAATGCGAATGGTGCTGTAAATCCAGCTGGACCACCAAGACCTGCAGTATCTCCACGGATAATGCTTGCAGCAATATCTTGTGGGTTAACATTCTGGATATTTTGTGATGTTGAATACAAATAATCCTGAATTAAGTTAGATCCTGACAAGAAGCGAAGATCTGGTCTGCGCTGCTTGTATTTACGTGGCATAGCCTTAAGTGCATTATTGAATACAGCACGAGATACTGGATCTCCATCTGCATCAACAACGTGACCGTTGGCCTTAGCAATCTTTACAATGCCGTCAAAAGCCTTGTATAGATTATCTCCAGTGAGTGTAATGTCACCATTAAGGACTACGTCCTCAAGGTCATTACCTGCCTGTGTTGCCATAAGTCTTGCAATATGATCTTCGAGATCGGCACCTTCAATATTGTCTTCTAGAGACTCTGTCGAAAGCTCCCAATCCAAACGAAGCTTCTTTGTTGTAAGAGAGATCTTTGAGAATTGTACGGCAGAATTTGTGCCAGTATTCTCAGCTTCGGCTGCAAGCTTCATAAGCTTCTCGCCAACGCCAATACGATCTATCTCTGTAGTATCAGCTCGCATGCGAACTGTACGTGCTAATTTTCCGACTACTGTTGCATCGAACATGTAATCAAGGAATCTTGCAGATTGCTCAGGATTGAGCAATCCACCCTTACCCTCGGAACCGACGTGGATTCCAGTGGTGGGGTCTGCTGCTCCAGTCATACTACCTGTTAGGGTTGTATCTGCTGCAGCTGCTTTAGCTAATAGTTCATTACTCATTAGTTATTTTCACCTACCCTTATTTAATCAATTCACTAACGGAACCGAGGAAAGTGCCGTTCCATTTTGATTTCTTTATTGTTACTTCCCGTGACCCGCCAAGGTCAGAGGACTTCTTAATTGCAGTTTCTGATTCAACTGCGTCTACTCTCTTCTCAACACCGTCTATGGTGTTTTTAATTGCATTTACTGCATCTGAGAGTACTGTGTGTTTTTCTGCTAATTCTGAAATTCGAGCATCCACGCCTTTGCTAAATGTTTCAACTGTTTCTTTAATTGCTGAAACCTGAGCTGCGTTTGCCTCAGAGGCCTTTTCCAAAGTCTCTGAGAAGAAACCCTTAAGGTCGCCAAGCATCTTTGCAAAATCAGGTTGTTCGACCTGTGCATCTGATACATCGGCTGCTTGTTCCAGAACTTCGGCAGAAGTGTTGTTTTCTGTAGACTCTTCTACTTTTTCTACTGTTGGCTCTTCAATTACTGGTGCAGCTTCTGCAACTGGTGCTTCTGGTGCACGTAATTTTTCAACAGTTTCTTCAGTGTTTGTAATTTCTACGTTTTCCACTTCATTACCTCCTTCTGCGTTTGCCTGTTTTGCTATTTGTGTATCAGGCAACGTTAATCTTGATTTCTTATGTGAATCAAGAATCTTATCTATTTCTTTGGATTTGTTTACATCGTTTGATTCAACCCACCCAATTAATTCTGCTTTTTTACCAGTCACTGGTGAAATATATTCAGCTTCTGTTGACATAAATACAGAATCGCTATCTGCACAATAAAAAATATTTTCCATTTTGACATCTGCAGCAATACCTTTAAAAATCATTTGACCATTGACTTTTTCAATTGATAGTATGTTGCATAATTCATTTGCTGGAGAATCTACTATTGATAATTCAACAAGTGCATAATCCTTAATAAAGCGAACAGATTCTCCTGTTGCCTTATTCATTTCTGTTTCTGAATCTATAATTTTACCGCCGATTGAAAATCCTTGTAATGTTCCATCTAGTACTTTTTCCCAAGTATCTTGTGCGCCTTTTGAAATGTATGCGTCTACGTAAACACCATTATAAAACTCTTTTGACTTTGGATCATAATATGTTTCTGGTCTAAATGAAACAACTTTACCAACCGAAATTGGCTGATGCATTTCTCTTAAATTTCCACGAAAACTTTCAAAAGCTTTCATACTTGCTTCTTGAGTAACGACATCGCCAGTCTGATCCAGGTTGTCAAGTGTTGCAAAACCTGAGACTGTTCTTTTTTCTCTGTTGACCTTCGTAAAAGGAACCGATAAATTAATAACGTTTCCCTTAGAAGACCAATGTGATTTTTCAATGGTCATATGTGTATATTATAGGCTTTTATATATCTAAAGGCAAATAACCAGTTGAGTAGGACTACTCAACTTGTCTGCCATCACCTTTTGAATTTCGTCCTTCTCCTGAATTATCTGGGGAATTTGCGGCACGTTCTCCGTCTCTTGCCCTACTCTGCATTGCCTGAGCTTTAATTTCAGCAGCCTTGGCAGCTAAATCTACTACCTCATCGCCACCATCTCTTGGAACCATACCCTTCCTAATTCTAATTTCATTAGGAGTAATTACTTGTAGCCTCAAATATCTTTCATCAATCTTAGATTGAGTATCTTCATCGGTTAAACTTAATTCATTAAATTTAAGAACTAGGGCATCGGTCATTTCTTGAATAATTTTATTTAATTTCTTTTCAAGAATATCCTGTGCTGGAGCACAAACTTGTTCTTTAAATGTTTTATCAGCGTCCCTAGCATTTGCTAAAGATATGCCAGTAGCTGTCCCAACCTTATTAATTGGAACTCTATGCGCCATCAATATTTCATCTCTATTTGCTTGTCGATAAACGTTAAATGATGATTCCTGAGTTCCTGCTTCAATTGGTTCCATTTTAAATTCAACTTTAGAGTCTGGAGAGTCTGGTGGCAAGGGTATATACAAGGACCTATGATTTTTGCCCTTCAATCCGACTTGGAAAAATTCTAATAATTTACGTTCAGACTCTGTAGATAATTTAGCACCTTTAACGGTAATAATATATCTTGGAACTGCTTTATTTTCAAAATAATCTAAATTATATTTGCCCGCAAACTCATTTCCAGCCATTGCATTTTGTGCTGCAATAATGTCTGGAATTCCATAATAATTATTTTTAGGTGTATATTTCTTTAAATGAATAATTTCATTAGGACGATCAGTTGCGCCTGCAATTGGATTAGGAGTTTCTGTGTCTCCAAAATTGCGGAAGAACACGGCCTTGCCATATAACAATTGCACAAAACCGTCTCTAAGGCGTCTTACACGCATTGTCTTTGACGGTATGTGTCCAATGTACCCTATCTTGCCAGCAGTCGTTCTACCGACCTCTAGATACCCATTACCAGTGGCCTCTACATCGGTATAGAACTTTATAAGTGTTTCTTTAAACGTTTCTTCTTCATTACAATCTTCAAGCCACTCATGTAAATCTTGTTTAATTCTATTTAATTTTCTACGAGCTCTTTCTAATTGTTTATCATCCTCAATTGAATCTAAAGTATCTGTTGTTTTCCTAGATTCTATAAAGTCAAAGCCCAACCCAACAATATTGGAAACTTTAGCATTAATTGCTGCATAGTTATATGGGGAAATTTCATATATTGTTGATAAATAATCTAAATTATATTCTGGCATAACAAGATCAAATAATGCATATCCGCTTACAGCCTGTTGCACTAGTAATTGTTGAGTTGCAGATCCATCTACTCCAGTAAACTTTTTTTGTATATCCCTACTTGCTTTTCTTCTAATTGCTGGACTGAGTCCAGATAATTTTAATAATTCTTCGCCTTCTATAGAAAAAGGGTCATCGTTTGTTTGTACAGCCTGAGTATTAAATCTCATCCAGTCTGCAACATTTGATATTTCTATATTGTTTGACACAACATCTTCTTCATGCTCAATCATTTTTTGCCCTTCCTCAATTAGCCATTTCTTCTTTATGGACTCCGATATCTAGTGGATCTGGAGTAAGCCCCCATCTTAATCTTTGTTTTTGGTATTCAAACTCTTCGTCATCAATTTGCCTACTACCTTCTAAAAATTTTGGATTACCTTCATAAATACCGTATCCTCTTACCGCCTTGGCCAGCAAATCAATTCTGCTTCTATCGCCTCTCATTGAATTTATAGAAAGGAAATTACCTTCATCATCGCCTATCCATCTTCCATCAGGCATTTCCCAGACGTATACACCTAGCCTGGTTTCATTTTCTTTAAATTTAGCGCCCGTCTTTTTTATTTCCATAGGTAATCATTTTACCACTTTTGATACCCCAAGTCCAGCTTTTTGTCAATCGTAATGACAAAATTATTGATTATTCAACAGCTGCCAGTCATAATCATGAGTTATGGACCTAGAAATCCCCCCGCCTTCTGACGCATTTGTAGGTGCAGAAAACTCTGTTATGGTTATCCCAGAGTCAGAAACTGATATTTTTTCATTTCCAATATAAAAATTATAATTTGTCAAATGACTTATTGATGAGCTTTCGTAAAGACATATTAAATTATATATATTATTTGCTAGAGAACCAGATCTAACATTATTCTCTGACTTTGTATTAAACCATATTTGTCCACTAATATTGGCACTTGTTTTTATTAAAATATAATTTGGCTCATCTATATTCAGATATGAAGATATATTAGTTGCTGAAGATATGTCTTGTCCATTTATATATAAATTAGATATATTAGATTTTGTTATTGTGCCATTTGAGTCCCAAGACAAACTGTACTCCACCCCATTTGTCTTGTTGTACATCAAATATCCGCTTGATAATGATACTGGAGTTAATACAGTTTCTATTGACCTTATATTATCTACTGTATTGGCAAAAAACCCAGCACCCAATGACCTGATTCCATTATCAAAATTTCTTGAATACATCTGATATTCTCTATTAGAAAAATCTACATCCCAGTTAGATCCAGAAGTTGGTTGAGATGTAGATATATAAGATCTACCATTATGAGAGTTTAGCTTTTTGTCTTGATAAAGATACACTCCTAAATAATATAACTCAGGAATATATTTTGTTATATCAGTTGATAAAAATTCAACCTTTAAATATATTGAGGTAATACTGCCAACATTTTGTCCCATTTTAATTTGAGGCAACACGGAACCATTTGTACACTCTATCCAAGGACCAGCGTCAGAAACCAAAGAGGAGTAAACCCTTATTCCTTCTCCGCCAAACCATTCTATTTTAGAAGAAATGTATTGCTTCCAATGCATTAGACTTATAGATGTTAAAAAATATCCACTAGATGAAGTTAAATATAAACTATTGCTTGATTTTTTATATTTTATATCATCGTTTTCAAGTATGCCAAATGGTATGTTTGATGGCAAAATAAATTGATCAACATTATATTGATGTTGAAGAGTGGATTTAAAAAGTTGTCCAAAATTACTTGACGCAATTTGAACGCTTAAGTTTTTATAAATATGAAGGTAATGAGATTTTATTTGATTAATTGTTAAGGCATACCTATAAACTGCTGGTGCATCTACAAGAAAATTTTCATTAACCAAAGAGGGTCCTGATTCAAGAACTAAAGATGTATTTGAAAATACTATTGGGTCTATATATTTTGAAATAACAAGTTCGGAATCTACATATAATTTTATAGAGTTACTTTGATACGTAGCAACAACATGAAACAGTTTATTTTTATAGGGCACAGTGTAATCTATTCTTTCAGACTCTATTTTAAAAACTATATTACCGTTATCCCAATAAATTCCTATTCCGTTAGTATCTGCTAGTATTGGAGTTAAAGATGTAATATTTTTGGGGTGAAACCAAACCTCTAATGAGAAATCATTATCTTCTGTTTTTTCTATTGCAAATCCGCCAACACCAGTTTGCCCAGAAAAATCTTTAGTTATTGGGAATAAAATTTTTTGAGTATTTGTTATTTTATTTGCATGAATTCCCCCAGGGACAAGAGGTATTAAAATTTTATTAATACTACCAACATAAGAACCGTTATTGCCACAGCCTGATGAATCATATGATATGGATCCAGAAGACTCGTCCAGCTTCCAAAACCCGACTGGAGAATCTTTTAATACAGATTGATAGTATGACATATTTTAATTATATCAGAATATAATTTATTTCCATGTACCAACAGCTAAATACCTGTCAGAAGTGAATGTTGGGCTAGATGTTATTTCGTTTTCTGAAGGGAAAATTATTACGCTACCTTTTTCTGGCTTAATTTCATTTGTAACAGAAAAGCTAGTACCTGGAAAAGTTATGTGACCGCCACCATAATTATCGTTTAAGAAAAAATATGCAACGTATTTACCGTTACCCCTTTCTTTATGTAAAAATCCTGTATTATATTTTTTCACAGTATAAGTTGTATCTAGGTCAACTGGCTCTTCTATATTATTATAAAGTCTATATTGTGAAAAACAATGATGAAATGTAGCCTTCAATGTATTTACTAAATATAAGTTTCTAGGATTTATTGGAAGTTCTTTTTTAGAAAAATCAGAAGAAAGTATTTTTTCTGACCCAAAAACTTTTGGGTTGTTACCAAAAGTCAATGGAGACCATTTTGATATTATGTCTAAATCAGTATTATTGTTTTCAGATTCTTCTATAAAATTAATATAAGATTCTGGCTCTTGAAGAGAATATGTAAAATAAAATATTTTAGGAGACAATTCTCTAAATACATACATTGCCATATAAATTATCCTTCCGTCATCCAGAATGCTGGACACATGATTTTAGCTCCACTAATTAGAGGAGTAGATTCGTGTAAATAGGGATATGATGATGGGAAAATAGCTAAGCTACCCGCTTCTGGCTTTACTCCAACATCATGATTTTCAAACAATAGTTCTCCGCCCTCATAATCATCATTAACATAAAGAACTAAAGAATATCTGAGTCTCATGTTTCCGTCATATTGATCAGCATGTGGACCAAGGCCTTTGCCAACAAAATATTTTTTAATTCCAAATTCATCATCTAGATTCACTTCATGATCTAAGTTATAATGCTCTTTATATTTTTTTGAACATTCCATAAAAGCATTTGTTATTTCTGTTAAAATGTATTTAGACCTATCATCAATTTCTGGGTCATTTATATTAGAAAACTTAGTAAACATACCTGTACCATATTGATCTTCTGGAACATTACTTGCAGACCAATTTCTCCATTCAGACAAAATATTTCTTTTTATATTTTCATCAAAATTAGATTTTTCAATTTCATCTACAAGTTTTTTTGGGTCAGTTAAACAATTTGTAAAATAACAAATTTTTGGAGCTAGTTCATTTAAGTTATACATATTGTTATCTTTCATAATTGACTGTAATCTACATTAGAATTACTATTTTGAGATACAGAATCCATTCCGTCTGGATTAATCCAAAATCCTGGTACCATATATTTCCAACCACTTTTTACTAAGTGTGCAGTGTGGCTGTAAGGTTCTTGAGATGGAAAAATTATACAGCTACCAGCTTTTGGCTTTACATAAAAATCAATTAAGTCTTTGTTTTTAGGATTTTGTAAATCATCATCCAAGGCGTACTTGCCTCCACCAGACTCGTCTAATATTGAAAGGTGATTCCATGGATTATCTGGAAAACCATTATCTGGATTACTTAAAACACCATCTTTAATTGTAAATGACAATTCCCCGCCCTCATAATCATCATTAAGATACAAAACTAAAGAATACTTTAGCCTGGTATCTCCTTCTTGTGAATCATAATGTGTTCCCATCCATGTTCCAGCTTTATATTTGTGAATTCCTACATTTCTTAAAACTACTACATCATCATCAATTCCAATTTGTTTTTTATAATCATTACACACGTTTTCCATTGCAGAATTAATTGTTTCAATTATATACTCTGCCCTATTAATAATATCTGGGTCTGTGTTGACCAGTTCCGAGGCTATGTTAGAATCTGAGTGACGTAATTTGCTTGTATCATTTAGTTTACACATTTTCTTTTTACCATAAACTATATAACTGCCACGATCTGAATCAACATTCCATTCTATCCATTTTGTAAATATTGGAAAAAATTCTTCTGAAAATTCAGTAGATTCAATTTTTTCAATTAAGTCTTTTGGGTTCTCTATTACATTTTCATAGTAGAAAACTTTGTCATGTAGCTTTTTTGCTATCACTATTTGACCTCCAGGGCAACATCTTTTTTAGCAGTCTGATCTGGTCCAGGCTTAAGCCTTTCGCCACGCTCTTTCATTTCAGCCCAAAGAGCTGCGTCGTCTGCCTGTCTTTTTCTTTGCTCAGCAATATCTTGTTCCCACAGCGCTCTCTTTTCTTCACTATATTCTGCTTCTTCGTTATCCCAAAAGGAGCCTATTGTCCATCTTTCTCCCTTTGTTATCATCTGAACTTCATGAATATTATGGTGTCCACCTGCAAAAGCAACAAGCATTCCAGTTTTTGGCTGTATGGTAATTGGATGATCTCTAAAATTTAAAGCTCCACCTTCAAAATTTTCATTTAAATATAAAAACGCTGCCCATTTACTTCTCTCAAAAGAATTATATTCTGTAGAATCAATAGATGTGTTATCTGAATGATAGCCAGCATATGCCCCTTCTACCCATTTTTGACAATGATAGCTTACTTCTTTTACTGGCAAGCCTCTTGTTTCAGCAACAGCTTCTTTTATTTTATCTTTTAATTGCACAAAAAAATCATATGGAATTCCATATTTTTCTTTACTAGATGTGTCTGGAACATTAGATGCAAATGAGTCATAGAAGGATATTGGATCCCATTGTAAAGAGCCCTCTTCAACAGCTAGCCCCCAATAATCAATTATAGATTTACATAACTCTTCACTAATGAAGTTATCAAAGACAACAATATCCTCTTTTAACCTTCTTTGTTCTGATAAATTAAATGTCATTTTATTCTTTCTGCCTCTTCCTTTATTTTAGCATAATCTACTAACTGATACAATCCTGACTTTATTCCATCTTTAATTCTTTCTTTTTCCATTTCTGACCATAAATCTTTTCCATAAGTTTTTTCGTTTTTTTGCCACTCTTCAGAGCCTTCATAAAATCTTGTCCAGTGATTTCTTATAAAATATTTTGGTTTTACGTATGTTTTTCTGACACCATGTCTATAAAGCTCTCCTGGGTCTGACAAGTAATTTGGGTCTCCAGCTGGAAAAACCAATATATCTCCAGCTTTTGGCTTGTAATAAAACAATTTGTTTTCTCCAACCAAAAAATCTATACCGCCACCATCATAGTCATCGTTTAAATACATGGTGCATGTTAATGTAAATTTATAGCCTCTATTTTGTTCATATTCTACTTGATAGTCTGTATGCATGTGCATAGCCAAATCAAATTCGTTATTTTCTATTCCTCCGCCAACATCGTACTTACAAATTGATGGTCCCATTCTTTTCCAGGCTTCTGTTTCAAATCCGCTTCCTTCGTCTAAAACCATTTTTTCTTTTTCTATCGGAAGGCTGTGATATTCAGAATAATGCTGCGTGGTAGCATAAAACAAGTCTATTATTTCGTTCCAAACACCCTGTTCCAATTCTGCTCTTTTAGGATCAATTATCCCGTCCCAATTTAACATATTAACTTCTTTACCAAAAGTGTACCAACCCTTCCAGTCTTTTAATATAGAATTTTCTGGATTAACATCTGAATCTATAATAGTTTTTGTAACTAAATTTATATCTTTCCATGGATTTTTATACACAAAAATTTTTGGATAAATTTCTTCAAACTCTAGATTCATGGTTTTATTTCTCCAGTATGCTCCAGTATTTGCCAGAAAAATGGTGAAGTAAATCTTCCTCCAGATATTACTGGCCTAACTCCATGAACATACCATCTATCTCCTGGGAAAAAATAAGCTGACCCAGCATTTGGTTTAAACTCTACGCCTTGAACTGGAAAGAAAAGTTCTCCACCTTCATAGTTATCATTAAAATAAAATAAAGATGCTATGTCATAATGTGGAAAATCATTTGGTGTCCCAGCGTCTGGACCTTCATGCAACTCTTTGTCAGCATGAGGATCTTGTCTTGTTCCAACTGGCCACCTAACTATTGCTGGTCCAGTTGCTTGTACTTTAACATTAAAAAACTTTTCTACTTCTTTTTGAAGTCTAGAAATTAAACCTTCAACAACATTAACTATTGAAGGATCGTGTGAAATTTCCATTGATTTTCTTGTACAAACCCTATTTGCCCAAGCATTTGCATCATATATTACAGTACCATTTTCGTTAGTGTGAGAATCTGTAATATCCCAAGTTTTATTTGTTAGTGCAAAATTGGTTAATCTTTCTTTTTCTTCTTCTGTAAGAAAGTTAGGAAGCTCTACTATATTGTCTACACCTTTTCCAAAAAACCCAGATGGTGTTATAGAGCCTAACGATTTATAATCATGGTCTTTATTAGTATTTACTTGATTTTGCATATTATTTATACTTTCTCCGTGTCCAAAAATTTTTCTTGTAAACTCCACCCTCTGTGGTTCTAAATAATTCTGAAGTTTTCATAGTTTTTTTAGCTATTTCCATCGGAGTGTGGAAAATAATTTCTGACTCCCAGTCTTCTCTTTTAAATGGAATTATTTGTAAATAAGGAGTTCCTGCTGGAACAGTCCCAATAAATCCTTGTTTGATAAAAAATGGGATTAACCCAGAAGTAGTAACCTTATCACTGTCTATTATACCACCGACAGTAACCCATGGTAATTCAAAATGATTTATAGGCTGAACATATATTGAGCTATATCCCTCTGGCAATTCAGGGGCCCAATTTGCGTACCAATGAAAATGCCAAGAACTGTATCCTGGTGGAGTTTCAAAACCTTGCATGGGCGGTCTTTCTCCAACAAAATCATCAAATCCTAGTGGAACCTTAACTTTTGTTCTTCCATTTTTTTCATAAAACTCTAAATCACATGGAGTTAAAAGCATATATCCTGTAGTAAAAGTGTCAAGAACTGCTGGGCATGCTTTAAACCCAAACATTTTACCTTCACCATTCCAATTTGCTACAGGGTTTCCTTGCGGGTCTTTTACGAAAGTATCTGAGTCTTCCCACCATTTAGGTAATTTTTTTCTAGCTGGGCATGGAACAGTTTCTTCTTTGTTGTAATGTTTGTTTGAATGAAAAATAATTTTATTCATGAATACCACAACCTTCTGGACCATTAATAGCAGTATCGTCTACTTTAAGTCTAATAGCTTTTACTTCATGATCTCCTATTTTATTACCTTTATGATCTGTTGCATTTCTATAAAAATCGCTCCATTTACCTTGTTTGTTTATATTACTTACAATTTGACCATAATCTTCTTTTGGGAAAAAGTCTCTTGGTAAATCTGTCATTTTTTTAATTATTGCTGTTGAGTTATTTAATGATGAAAGAGAAATTGGCATAATTGCTACTACTGGAGTATGTGGTGGAATCGTTATAACTTCATTTGCTTTAGTTATTCTCCAAGCTATTGGGAATATTCCTTTAAAAAAAGATGTGCTTATTAATGTTGTAAATGGCCAAACCCCATCTATTGGCCAATTTGGAGTTGGCATTGCCAACATAGAAAAATCCTTTGATGTTCTAATTACTAAATTTGTATTAAAGCTAACTGTTGCATTAGCTCTTACGGTTGAAACATATTCATGACCACTTAAGATTTTTACATGGCCATCTTTTTCTTCTGATATGCCGTCCCAAATAAAACTTATTTCTTTAGGGAAAGAAATTCCCCACCCCAAACCATTTGAAAGACTTACTGGAAAACAATGATAAGCATGTTTATCGTATGTATCTTCCATCCACTGTCTCTTGATACCAAGTGGTTTTACTTCCGCAGAAAAACCACTTGTTGTATATACTTCAAATTCCATTAATAGGGACCTTTTATAGATTTGTCAGACATAAATTGTCTATAAAATTGTTCATTGTGAGTCGCATCATTATAATCTGTCATTGTTACAATAGAATATTTAGTACCAGATTCTACTGGGAGTGCTGCGTGTGAAAACAAATAATTTGAAGGGAAAATATATAGGTCTCCAGCTTTTGGCTTAATTGTTTTATCTATTTTATCAAACCTAATTCCGCCTTCTAAATAATCATCATTAATGTACGCAACCATTGAAACTGTTGCTATATAAGACCACCCATGATCTGAATGATAAGAGAAGTGTTGTCCAGGACCATATTTAACAAAGTTCATGGCTTCCCAATATTTCATTTCTATATTGTAAAAAGCACAATAATCATCTAATGCAATTTTTTGTACATCATGAACATCTTGCCATATTTTATCAAATTCTTTTTGATATTTATCTTTTCCTGGATAGTCAAAATATTTTAATTTAAAATCTACACAATCTCTATATTCTGGAATTTTTTCTCTATATCCTACAGTTGCATCTTGCCAATTATACAAGCCGTTACTGTCTTTAATGTTTTTTTCTAATCTATTTATAATATCTAAATCTTTATTTATTACATTTCTATATACCCAAAGTCCAGGAAATAATTCCTCTTTTTCATACATTATTGTTCTTTACCCCATTTTCCTATAGGACATTCTGCAGCAGACAGCTCAGATTTAAGTCTCATAAAACAACCACATTTTTTGCATTGAGATGTTTTATGTATAAAAAATTCACAACTATTACAAATTTCTAATCTTTTTTCTGGTAAGGTTTTATCCTTTACAAATCTTTCTTTGTCCAGTAGATGCCAGGGTCTAGTTTCTCCTTGAGAGTTTTTCCACTCTTGCCATTTGGACATTTACTGTCCAGACGACAATATCCAATTAGAGCCATCCCAAAGTTGACCCAAAGCAACAACTTCGCCATCTTGAACCTCTACACAAGATACATCGTTGTCAAACGCTGCTGTAAATTTCTGGCTATAAAAACTAGTTGCTATACTTGAAGTTATATGAAAAACTTTGTTATTTCTACATAACACAAAAGATGCTATTGGGGTTCCGTCTGGATTCTCTAAAGGAATTCCTGCTGGCATTTTCCAGTGATTTGGAAATGGGTCTGGTAAAGTAAAATTTGATCCATCCCAGGTTGATTTATGAGCAACATTTATTTTACCTGTAGCATTTACTCCAGTAATAGTTTCTCCACTACTAAATGCATCAAGCCACAACTCAGCAACTATTGGTGTAGCCTCAGTATCAACTCTCTCTATATGAAAGACTTCCCAAGAGTTTTCTTCTATTTTTGTAATAAATGCATACTTTTTAATTGGCATTGTTTCTCCTATTTAGTATATTTTACAATATTTTATATATTGCTGTCAACCTTTATCCTGGATACCAGTTGCAATAACAGCTGAATCCTGGTCCCCAATAAGGCCAAGTACATGGGTACTGGCAGCTTGGTGGTGGGAAGTGTGGTGGGAAGAATGGTGGGAAGTGTGGTGGGAAGAACGGTGGGAAGTAAGGTGGGAAGAATGGTGGGAAGAATGGTGGGAAGTGTGGTGGGAAGAACGGTGGGAAGTGTGGTGGGAAGAATGGTGGGAAGAACGGTGGGAAGTGTGGTGGGAAGAACGGTGGGAAGTGTGGTGGGAAGAATGGTGGGAAGAACGGTGGGAAATGTGGTGGGAAGAACGGTGGGAAATGTGGTGGGAAGAATGGTGGGAAGAACGGT
>Ga0129333_10000161_pt1 | contig 45283 bp, 43 predicted proteins | sample CPB6_08_DNA_FD_94474 | JGI IMG/M metagenome (GOLD analysis project Ga0129333, IMG submission 94474) | Freshwater to marine salinity gradient microbial communities from Chesapeake Bay, USA - CPBay_Sum_0.6_0.8_DNA | ecosystem: Environmental > Aquatic > Marine > Coastal | place: USA: Chesapeake... | reverse complement strand
GGCGGAACAGGCGCAATACTTCAAGAGCTTGAAAACATTAGGCCTGAAAACATTTGGTATAAAGCATACCACGAGTCATTAGGTGAAGATCAGAACGCTGAATCAGAAAAGACAGAAGAAGTCGCCGATTCTTCTGAAGATGACAAGCCAAAGAAGAAGAAAAAGTCCAAAACCCCAGCATTGAACGCCACTGAATAATAGTGTATATCCTTTAATAGAAGAGGATAAAATTGGCTGAGGAATCAACAAGTCTAAATTTTGATGCAAATATAATTGTTTCAGGCGTACGAGTATCACCAAACGTCAGAAACACTTTAGCGGCAATAAGCGATCTTAGTCAATCTAAGCCGGTTAACCAAACGGTTAACGTAAGATATAACGTAGAACAAATCGATGCTGTTACCAAACAAGGTTCTGAACTAGCGTCAAATCTAAAGGAAATCTTTGGTAAAACGCAGTTAACGCCAAACGTTGTATTTAACACCAAAGAAATAATAGCTGCAACATCAAGACTAGAACAAGTAAAGTCTGCGCTTTCTACTATAGGGGCGCTGATGAAAGCCATACAAGGCAATCGGTTTGCTATACCAAACTCAGGAGAAGAGCTTGGAAGACTTGCTGTATTACAAAGAACCCTATCGTCTCTGAAGCAGCAAGCTGAAAAGGGTGTAAAATTTCAATTCTCAGCACCTCTCACAGAGGTTAGAGCTTTAGACGCTAGAATAATCGGAGCAAATACCAATGTCGAGCAACTTAAACGCTCCTTGGCTGAGTTAGGTAAAGAAAAAGTTAAGGTAGAAGTACAAGTCGCAGAAAAAAAACCTCAACTTGTTGCTGAACAAGAAAAACTCAGAAAGGCTATTGAAAAAAGAAAAAGCAAAGAGCAAGATGTTCAGCCAAGAATAGAAGAAGAGAGAAATAGGGTTAAGCAGTTAGAAGATGAGCTAGAAAGAACTCGGGCTAAACTTGGGGGCGTTGTTAAAACTCCAAGAGGTTCGGAAGAAGCGATAAAAATTAAAAGCGCAAAACTGCAAGAAGCCAAGGTGGAAAGGGTTAGAGTTAAAGACTTACTAGATCAACAAATTAGCGCCTCAGATGAAAGAATAGACGCGCAAAAAAAATTGGTAAAGCAGGAACAAGATGCGCTTGACGCGATATCCAAAGAAGCCACAAGTAGGGCAAGAAAGAGACTTCTAGACGAAAATGATAAGGCGGGAAAAGATTTTAGAGCTAAAAACAAGACTCTTTTAGATCGATTGGCCCAAGAAGAAAAAATAGCAAGTGATAGAGAAACTGAATTAAAGACTGTATCTAAAGCTAGAGAACAGGCTCAAATTGACGCCTTGGCTAGACAGGCAAAGGCCGAGCTAGAGCTTGAGAATAGAAAAGCTAAGTTCGAAGAAACAAACCCCCTTAAAAAGGGGCAAAGAGTAAATCTTGCAGAAAGAAGAAGAGAATTACTTCAATTTACTGAAACTCAACGCAAAGAATTAGAAATCGCAAACGTTGATGTAGCAAGAATAGAAAAAGCTACTCCTGAAGGAATTGCAAAACTAGAAGCTGAAAAGGCTGCTGCAGAACAAGAATTCAATAAAGCAAGCAAGACTTTACAAGATAGGCAAAGATTAATTGGTAAAAATAAATCCACAGAATTTACCAAAATACTCAAAGACCTTAATAAGGAAGTCGATGATGCTAGGAATAGATTTAATCAAATTTCTTCAGAGTTATCTGCGGTTAGAAGATTTGCTGCAGCACCAAATCTTGAAAGCCTACAGACACGTACCCAAGAGGCTCGGGCCAAAGCAGATCAAACCAGGGCAAAGCTTGAAACAAAGCTAGAAGGACCCGCTAAGTTCATTGGGTCAGCAGATCCTCAAGTAAAAGAGCAGGAAAAAAAATTACGAGACGCTCAAAAATCTTTGTCAAAAACACAGGCTCAAGAAGTCGGAACTCTTGAACCATACAGAGTGTCAGTAAAGCAAGCTCAAGAAGCTGTCACAAAACTTGATGACGAGTTAAAGAAACTAAAGGAAACTAGCAAAGACAAGAGCCTACAAACGCCGCAACAAATACTTGAAACAATAAAAAAGCTTGAATCCAGAAGAGAAAAGACTCTACAACTAATAAAGCAGCTAGAGCGCGGCGGCGCCGATCAACAATTGAAGGCTGTGAGAAATCAACTCAGAAAGAAAAATCTTGAGTTAAAAGCTTTACAAGATGAACTTCAACAGGCTTCATCAGAAACCGCTCCTGTTTCTCAACCAATAGGGCCAGTTTTAGTAGCCAAAACTACGGAAGGTGCTTCTGCTAATGAATTAGCTAAGGCAAGAGCTGCTGCAGAAGAACAGCTGTTTCAAGCAAGACTTGAGGTTGCGCAAAAATCGCTTACTTTAGAACAAAGAAGAAGTGGTGCCGCAAAAGTTGGACGAGAAGGTATATTAGAAACAAAACAAGCTAGAGAGACACTCAGAGAGCCTGTTCAGGTTGCAGCAAGAGCGGCGGAAACAGAAAAGGCTGCTAAGAATAGATTAGATCTTTCTCGGTCAATTAGGGAATCTACAATTTCTACTTTGACAAAAGAGTTACGCAGCGCCGATGATGATTTAAGAAATATACTTAAAAACTTTAAAGTTACAAAAAGCTTAGAGTTAGGCTTGCAGGATGCAAAAGACCAATTTGTCGAAGCAAGAAAAACATTCCAAAAAGAACTTGCAAAACTTGATAAAACAGATGTAAATTTTGACGCTCTAAAGAAGAGTCTTTTTGAGTCTACCGTTGGATCGGCGAAAAAAGCCTTGGAAGCCGTAAAGGCTGAATACAAGGCGGCTAGAGAATTAGCGGTTAGACCATTGGCTACAAGGAGAGGTGAGTTATCAACACAACTCAGAACTGAGGAAGCAAAAACTGGTTCTGATGTGAGAGAGGCTGAAGCTGAGTATAGAGCTGCCCAATTAAATACTCTTGAGCAAAAGCGACAAGTTGAACTCTCAAGACAAGCTTTGCTACTTCGCGTTGGTCTGAAAAAAGAAACCGAAGCTGTTTCATCAGCAGCTGGACGAGTAAGAAAAGCTCAAGATGAATATAATGCCGCTTTAAAACAACAAGAAAGCGTTGAGGATAGAATTGCCAAAGCAAACAGTGAAAATGCTGCGCAATTAGAAAACATAAAAAATACCCAAGCTGCCGTTAACGCAGAATTGGCGAAAACAATAGCCCTTAGAGAAGCTGAAAAGGCGGCGTTGGCATCGACCAGAGCGGCTAACGATGCGGCTGTTAAAGACAAGAAGAAATCACTTCAAACAGATAAAGCGTCTTTGTTAGCAAAGAAAGCTGAAATAGACACCATACTTGCCGGAGTTGAAGACACAAAGCTGAGGGCGCGTATAGAGAAAAATCTTAATAGAGTAATAGCAAGCAGATCAGCTTTCGTGGCAAACGAAGAAAAAAGGACTCAATTCTCAGCACAAAGAGAAGCTGAAAAATCTGTAAGGCGAAGCGAGCTAGAAAGACTAGAGCCTCAAGCTGCTGCGTTAAGAACCCAATTCGAACAAGAGAAGAAAGTTCTTAAAGAAGCTGCTAGAGAAAGGACTTTGGCTCTTGAAGATGAGTATAAAAATCTAGGCAAACTTGCGGCCGGTATAACAATTAAACGGCCAGAAAGAAGAACTAAAGAAGAAAAGTCTGTAATCTCTAGAAGGGCTGCGATAGAAAAAGAAAAAGGTCAAATTGCGTCAGACCTTCAGGAGGAAATAGGTCTTTTAGATTCCGGAAAAAAACTATCAAAATTAGACGATGATATATCTAGGCTTAAGTTAGAATTAACAGCATTAAAATCTGTAGAAAGAGTTACAAAACAATTAGGATTAGACGAGGCCATCAAGAAGGCCGAAAATCTAGACAAGCAGTTGAAAAAGGGTCTTATAACAAAGCAACAAAGAGACCAAGGGCTTATAGACATATTCAGTTCAGGTGAAGATTCTACCAAGCTTACTAAAGATGAGCAAAAATTACTAGCTCAACAGAGATTAGAACTCGCTCGAATTGTAGTTGCTGAGAAGGAAATAAACGCGGAAATAAAGGCTGCTAACGACGCGTTAAGAACTTCTATCAGAGGGCGCAAAGAACTAAACAGCATCTTAACTGTACAAAGAGAAATAAACGGCCTAATAGTATCTACAGCTAAACAGGAGCAAGAAGTAGCTGTGGCTTCGGCAACCGCAAAAGCTGACGTTGGAAGAAGAAACAAGGTAATAATAGATCAAGCAGAACAATTAGTTAAGCTTGAACAGCGAAGTGCTGCCTTAGCTAAAGAAAGAGCCAGACTAGAGAGGGTTCCAAAAATATTTGGGCCTGATCTGCCTGCCCGCGGAGTATTCGGAACAACTTTAAGAAAGGAAGCTGATCAGAGAATAAGAGGCGCAGGGGAAACGCTTAAAAAAGAACAAGCAGAGCTAGAAGCAAGAACAGCTAGGTTAAATGAGTTAAGGAACAAGGCTCTCAGTGGCGAGACTTTAGGTGCTGCTGAACGAAAAGAGATTGCTTCTATAGTTGAAGACTTAAGCAGGGCTACAGCTAATTTAGCGGCCACTGAAAGCAAGGGAGCTGCATCAATTGCTGCTGCAGAGCAAAATCTAAAGAAGGCAGTCGCTGAGAGAATTGCCTTACAAGAAAAACTCAACACTAATGAGACTACGAAGAAAAATTTAGAAACCAATAAAACGCAACTTGAAGCAAGGCTTAAGGCTCTTAAGGCTGAAATAGCCGAAATTGAACAAACACGAACGGGATTGATGAGCACGTCTTCAAAAGCAGCCGGTGTAGCTAAGCCGTTAGTGGCCGCCAAAAGAATAAAGGAAGAATTAGCAAATCTAGATCAGCAATTGCTGCAAATAGAAGAGCGAAGAGCATCTATCAATAACGAAATAGCTAGACAGCAGGAGATTGAATCAAGACTCATTGCTGAACAAGCAGAAAAAGCAAAACAAGTCACAGTCGAAGAAAACAAACGTTTTGGCATAGCTCAGAAACTGAATAAAATTATCGATAGCAATATAGAAAAAGAGTCCGCTTTTCAAAGAAGACAAGCGACTGCTTTTGAAAAGAGAGGTGAGTTTTATACAAAGCCAGACTCTAGAGCAAAAACACTAGAAAGACTAGGTATAACAGAGGCTGAAGCTACTGCGCCAACTGAAGATGTTTTGGCTAGAGCGAGAGCGGCTAGACCGGGCGCCGCTAGACAGCAAGAGCTTTTCGCTAATATAGACAAATTCAGCAAAGAAGATCGTTCAGAGTTGGTAAGAAAAAACCTGCAAAAAGTTTTAGATGTACAAGAAAAAATAGCAAAAGCCAGAGCCAAAACCTCAGTATTAGACTCTGAAGGTCTTGCCAAGGAAACAGAAGCCAGACTAAAGGAGTCTTTGAAGAGAGTATTCGGGCAAGATATAACCCTACCTGAAGTTCAAATACTTGTCGATGCAGGCAGCGCGGCCGAAGTGGTAAGAATACTAAAATCAATAACAAACGAACTAGATTTACAAAAGAAAGCGCTAAAGGATCAGGTTCAAGTCAATCAAGAAGTTATCTCACTAGAAAAAGCTAGAAAGCAAGTTGCTGATCTAATAGAAGCAGCTATTAGAGCAGAAGGAAAACTAAGAGCAAAGCTTAAAACCGATTTAGCCGGCCAAGGCATTTCATATAACCCAGCCACAGGAATGGCTAGAAACATAGGAGAGCAAGGAAATCTTGGTCCAGAATATGTCCCTGAAGGTACTAGAGCAGGTAGTCTTAGAGAGGCGGCAATATCAAGAATTGGCATAACCGAGGCTGAAGCTGCCGAACCAGACCAGGCTACTCTAGAAAAACTAAGAAGAGGCGCGGCTCCTGTAAGAGATCAAAGAGCAGATGAATTATTGACAGTAAAGCAAGCTGGAGCAATTGAACAACTAAACAAGCAAACCCTTCTAGACACGCAAAAGATAATCAAAAATGAAATTGATCTTAGAAGAAGAAAACTAGCGCTCCAAATATCATCCTTGACAACAGAAAGAGAAGCCGCAAAAGAAAGGCTTTCAATAGCAGTAAGCAAAGGTGATCAAGATGGAATACGTAAAGGTCAAGCAGAGGTAGCTAAACTTTCAACACAAATTAGAGAATTAGCTAAACCGCTAGATGTAGCCGCAATTAAGACCGCTGTTCTAAACAGGCTTTTCGGTGAAGAGATAACAACCATCGAACAACTAATAGCTAAACTAGCAGCCTTGGATGCGGCACAGGCAGGCTCGGCAAGTTCAAGAGTTTCTACGGCAAACAAAGAGCAAATAGCTGCGCTGAAAGAACAAGCGAGCATAGAAGCTGAGAATGAAAGAAGAGCGCAACAATCTGCCAGAAAGCGCCAAAAAGACACAGATTCTATAAATAAATCTATTGAAAGAACAATAGATCTATATGAGAAACAGATTAGAACATCTAATAACTTGGCCAGAACAGGGGCTAGAGATCTATCTGGAAATAGAATACCGACAATAACAGTTGATAGAGAAGCCTTAAGGGCAAAAGTCACAAGAGATCTTACCGGCGGTGTTGATCTATCAAAAGCCACAGATGCTCAATTAGCAGCTCTATCGAAGTCTGCTTCTGCAGGGGTGAAAGAAAGAGAAAGATTATTAGTACAGTTCAATGACGATGTGAAAGCGGCTTCTAGAGGTGCGGTTTCAGGTTTCGAAATTATTGCCAAATATGGCGATAGCGCCTTTACAAGATTAGGTGGAAGAATAGGTTTCGCAACTGAAAAACTAGTTGCTTATGCATTTAGTGGTGGCGCTTTATATACTGTTATAGGAGCCACAAGACAGGCTATAGTAGAGACAGCCCTTTTAGAAAAAGAGATTACAAATATACAACAAATCTTCTCCAGCTCTACTAGTGCCGAGGCTTACGGAGAATCGTTTGACAAATCGCTAGGCTCTGCTATTAACACGGCAAAAAACGTAAAAGACTTGGTACTAGATATATCTGAAGTTACAGGTCAATCTTCAATAGAACTAGCAAAAGCGGCAAAAACATTGGCTGCTGCGGGGTTTGGACAAGGTAGACCGGGTTTTGAGTCTACAATCAGAGCAGTATCATTTGCCTCGTTAGGTCCAAGCTTCGGAAACGTTGAAGAAATTATTGACGGTCTTATCGCCTCAGTAAATCAGTTTAACAGAGAATTAACAGAAACGCCATACATACTTGGTTTAGTAAATGAATACTCCAAGGCATACGCTGTAGAAGCTCAGGACTTATTCGAAGCTATCAAAAGAGGTGGTGGATCGTTTGCGTCTGTAGGTGGAAGCCTAGAAGACTTCTTAAAATTAGTAACTGTAGCAAGAGAAAGAACAAGAGAAGCTGCGCCAGTTATCGGTACGTTCTTGAAGACTCTATCTTCCAGGCTTTTTGCACCTAGAACAGATAAATTGCTAGGCGAGTTAGGTTTAGATCCAAATACTTTATTGGATCCGTACGAAAGACTTCTAGCAATATCTAGAGAAATTAGTAGAGAAGGCATTGGCGGAGGAGCGTCCGTTACCATACTATCAGAGTTGGTTGATAGTAGACAGACCGGTAGATTATATGCGTTGCTTGACGCTTTAGATGAATTTGACGCTAAGAGTAAGGATCTGACAGGGTCTGCAACAGATTCTATAGTTAGAGACGCTCAACAAAGACTAGATGACATAGGTCCTGCAATAGATCGTATAAAGCAAAGCTATTTTAGATTCATTGAGGGCATATACAACAACCCAGCCACTAAGGCTTTGATAACCATACCCGGCGGTTTGTTGAATCTATTATCAAAGATCCCTTCTCTAGGCGGAGGGATAGGCGGAAATATCGCAGCTCCTGCGGTGCAAACTCTTGGTGCTATAGGAATCACAGGATTAATAAAAGCTCAAATAGCAGCTTCTAAAGAAAACAGAGCTGCCGCCGCTCAAAATTCAGAAAATTTACGTAATTTAAGAGTTGCAATAGAAAAATTAGCTGCTGAAATAAATGCAAATACATCCAGCACAAATGCTAATACTCAGGCAGAAAATACTAATACTCAGGCGGAAAATTCTAACACCGCCGCCACGTCCAAACAAACAGCCGCAGCCATTTCATCAGGCGGAACTTTTTCAGGCGCGATTGGAGGAAAAAGAGGCTTCTATACCGCGCTTGCTTTAGGAACATTAGCGCCTGCTCTTGCAAATTCTGTGGCTCCAATGGTGACAAGCGACCAAAGAGCGCTAGGATATACCTCTTCGATTGCAGGAGGCGTAGGTATAGGAGCTGCTGTTGGAAGTCTTTTCCCCGGCGTCGGAACGCTTGTTGGAGCTGGTGTCGGAGGCTTATTGGGGTTAGTATCTCAAATCGCAGAAAACACAGCTCAAGATGAACAATTAGAGGAGCTAAGAAGACAAACAAAACTGGCCGAAGACGCCCAAGCAATACAAAAAATTATATCTACAGGTCAAATACCAAAGAATCAAGTTTCTGCCAGATTAGCAACAGCCGATGCTGAAAGTTTTGCTCGTAGATTAAGTGATCTACAAACAATAGAAAGAGTTGTTGGTGGAGAAAGAAGAGCCGAGATAGCCGGTTATTCTCCTGAAGAGTTCATAAATGATTTGTTAAATCCAGATACTGCATTTCAAGCAGAAGCCAAAAAGAAAAGAGAGGCTTCATTTAAGCAGTTTTTTGAAGGAGATGAAAATCGAATAAAAGAAGCAGAGTCTGCAGTAGGCGCAATACAAGATACGCTTAGAACTGCGATAATTAACGTATTCTTGCGAGAGGCCAAAGGAATAGGACAAGATACTGTAGAAGCCAGACAAAAAATAATAGATGAGGTATCGAAACAGCTTTCAGAAAAATTAAACGTTGAAGGCATTAAAATAAATCCAGAGCAGATACAAAAGGTTTTATCGATATTCACTGACATTGATCCTGCAACTAAAAATCTTACACAAGGATTGCAGACACTAAAGCTTTCTATCAGATCTCTATATGACGAAGCGGAAATAGCAGGTAAAATACTAGGTTCTTTAACAGCAGAGCTGACTAGATCTATACAAACCCAAAATATAGGACTGCAAAGACTTTTTGATCAAGTAAAAAGATCTGTAGGTAGTATAGAAACAGCCAAAGATATACTTGCCTCTCCTTTTAAGGGTGTAAGCATAAGACCATTAGATCAAAACGCTACTTCAGAAACTGCGGCGAGAACTATAGAGTCAATAACAGGGCAAAATGTTCAAAGAATTTCTAGTCCAGAAACTACTAGGCTTTTAGGTGTTTTGGAAGGGTTTTTTGATGAGTTTTCAAGAGCCTCAATTCAAGACAGACAGTCTATAATAAGAGCTTTAGATGATGAAAGACTAAAAGCGATTGGAGGTGTTGAAGAACAAGACACTGAAGCCGCTGGTGCGATGGTAAATCTTTCAGATAGAGCACGGAGTCTGCGTGATCAAATAGAATTAGCCATTGCTCCTCTTGAAAATATAGGTCCTGCAAGTAGAGAGCTATTCAAGATTATTAGCTCTGCAGGAACAGGGCTAGCTATTGACATAAGAGAATTACAGAAAGCAATAGTTGCTCCAGACGCTAACGCTGCTGAAAGAGTCTTAGGCTTGGAAAATGCTCGCAGAGCACTTATAGAGCAGGCGAACCTTCTTATTGAGCAACAAAACTATAGCTTGCAGCAGCAGCTCCAAGCTCAAGAAGCCTTGGTTTCTGCGATAGAAGCAAGAAAAAGAGCAGAAATAGAAAGAACTGATACTTTTATAGATAACGCTTCTAAAATTGTAAGTCTTCAAAGCGGGGCTGGTTTAAACAATCCTGCAGCGGCAGCAGAACAAACAATTTCAGCTAGATTTGCAGCTAATAGGGCGCTCTTTCCTCCTATTACAGACGTAAACGTAGCTGTTGACGCTATAACAATAGCAAAAGAATTGCGCTTAGAATTAGGAAGAGCATTAGAGAGAGTTGGTTCGGTGCAAACAGTTAGTGAAAGAGGACAGCCTGTTGCAAGTCCAAGATTTGAAGTTGAAAACGCAAGAGCTTCTACAAAAGCAGTTATTAGAGTATTAAATTCGTTGGGCTTATCGGATAGAGAAGATACTAAGGGTTTAATTGAACAAATACAAACGGCGACCAAATCAGGCTTAATACAAAACACCTCCACCATACAATCAACAACAAGCGCTGGTATAGAAGAATTATTGCAGTCGCTTAAAAATTCGCTTACTCCAGAGGGATCTCAGCTTGGTACATCAACACAGTTATTTTTATTGCAGCTTCAAGATCTTGAAAATGCTTTGCAGAAAAGATCTAATGAGGAGTCACCAACAACAAGAAGCGCAACTGATGTAAGAATAGCATATGATTTTACTCTTCAATCTGCAACTAGAAGCTTGCAAGCTGCACAAGAAACCCTTGCCAGCATATCAGCGCCTGGCTATGGACCGACAAACAATATGACTCCTCAAGAGGTTGAACAAGATATTCTTGGGGCTAGCAGAAATGTACAAGAAAGAGAGGCTAGACTAGGTCTAGTGAAAGAAATAGGCTCAATAATAGCACGAGAAGATGAAATGCGTTCTGTTGTTGAAGCGGTTAGAAATGGAAATGTATTAGACAAACAGAGCCTAGGAGTATTCCAAAGAATATTGACTCTTTTAGGTCAAAAGAACATAAAGATAGACGACGCTAGACTAATCTCTGTTTTACAAGCCATACAAACATCAACAGAACAAATATCTCCAAGCGTTGAAAAGGCAGTTAACAGACGTGATGTCATAGTTCCTAAAGATACAGCTTCAGCCGCACAAGCTCAAATACTGGCAACTATTCAAAAATCTTTGGAAGGACAGGCCTCATCCGTAAGTCTTTTACCAAACACCGTGGCTGATTTGTTTGCCGGTGTTAAATTTGATCCAACTAAAGGACTTCAACAAGGTTTGCGTGAATACGCAAAGCTTGTGTCAGACACCTTTAATAGACTAAAGCCAGATTTAGATCCTTCTGTAACTTTAGATCAATTTACAGCAGCATTGAGAGAGGCTAGTTTTGTTGATGAGGCAACGGTTGGCACTGCCACCGGTCAGCAAGTCGGTGCTGTAGGAGCTGCGGATACTGCGTCTGTACAGGCTAGAGTGCAACAGTTTATTGATAAATTTAGACAGCTAGGGCAAGCGTCTCTAACAAGACCTTTTGATGATCTAGCTTCTACTATAGCAAGTTTAAGCTTTGACCAAGCCACATTGGAGTCCAGTCTAAAACTATCTATAGACGGATCAAAGCAACTGTTTAAGATATTTGAAGATAACACTAACAGACTTTCGCAAAAACTACAAAACCAAAAAGGTCTAATAGACAGTCTATTTGGAAAGATTTACGGCGGAAGTCCGCAAGATCAAGCCATACAAAAAGCAAATGTACAAAGAGCTGCTCAGCAGGCTAACAGATTAGCTGGAGCAATAGCAAATCAAATTCCAAATGCACAACAGCTTGGTACAACTCAGATAATGCAAAATCCACAAATAGCACAAATAGTGCAAAGGGTTGTAAAGACGTTACCAACTGGAGATGTAGGCTCCTTGGTTGATTTCTTAAAGACTGTAAATCAGAACACATTCCTTGCATCAGGATTGACTGGAGAGCAGTTGTCTGCGGCTATAACAGGCGCCTTTGCTAATGAATTTGCTAAGCTCACAGGCGTAGATATCTCCCAAGGCTCTATAACGCAAACTTCAAATCAGTTGGACGCTAATCTGCAGGCGCTGCAAACGGTTAATAGCACCATACTACAAAGTCAGCAAGCTTTGGAAAAAGTCATGAGCGTAAATCTAAATCTGTTGCAGGATGAGACCTCTAAGCTTACAAAAGCTTTGTCCAGCATACCGAACGAGATTAATGTAGTAATCAAAGGAATAGAAAACATAAATGTCGATTTCGACATGAGCAACGTAAACAATTCAATTAAGACTGTAGGCACTGCGGTATTTGGTCAAATAGTAAATTATCTGAAAAATGCATTCCAAAGATCAGGCGTACCAATAGAGTTTGGCGAAGGTGAGTTCACACTTAACCAAGGCGAAAGCAAGTAATGGCAGCACCAATTAGGACACAAAAAACTGCTTGGTTATATTTTACTGGATCTTACGACGATATATCTAGTACGGCGACCCTATTCATGTCAGGAACAGGTAACATCAGCTCTGGTTGCATGCCACTGATGTTATTGGCAAAAAACACCGCCACCGCTACTCTAGGTCTATCGCTTTTAGCTAGATCTAAAACCAGCGCTTGGGAAACTTTAAGTAGTACATGGTCAAGTTATAACATAAGTTGTAATACTGGAGCTACATATTTTTGTCAAGATTGGGAGTATATTCCATATTATACAGGTCAAGCAACGGGATCTGTAGCCCACATGACTTTGGCCATAAGCGGTGCCTATAGGGGTTATTTTAATGCGGGTATGCCGCTTTATATAACAAATAGCGGCGGAGGTTTATCTTCTAATCACATGTCACTGAATATGTACGCGGTGAATAGCGAAATAACCGCGTCTGGAATTGCAACACTATACTCTATAGGCCACAATAATCAGAATGGAAATATAACTCTAGCAATTAGCGGAGCTTACACAAACTCAACTGGAAATATAGATTTATACTGTCAGGCGTATGATAGTATAGAATCAACAATAAAACTATTTGTATCGGGTATATAATATCACATGGGCACTCCATTAACAGGACAAACTCCTGCAGAAACATATATAGATCTACTTAAAATAAGTACATCGAACGCTGGTCTATCCTCTTCTCTAACGAGAGTATCAGACGGCGGCGGAAATGACTCCACGATAAGAATATCTACATCAGGAATTGATGTATCAGGCTCTATAACACTATCTGGAACTGCTCTTTTAGCTTCTGTCGCAGATCTAAACAGATTAAATAGAACTAGTGCTGACGGCTTGGTGCAGGCTAGTAAAGTATTGGTGGCAGACAACAACAAAGGAATTTTTACGGCAGGTGGTGATATAGATTTTATTTCAAATGGAGCAGGCGTTTCAAATGGAACTGTATCTAATTTAGGTATAGGCTCATTTAGTTTTGTCACAGCAAATCTAGGAACTACCTCATCTATAAACATAAATCCCGAAAGCGGCAGTGTTTTTAGGGCAACAATAAATTCAAATTCTACACCTCTTACATTTTCTAGACCCACTTTCATGCTTAATGACTTTTACGCGTCAGTGAATAGAGCATATTATGTCAGGTTAGTTGTTACGCAAGATGCTACAGGTGGCAGAGATATAAATTGGCCAAGTACAGGTTTGGCCTTTGGAAACCTGCATTTTCCGTCAGGGCAATGGACTTCCTACAGCCAAAGATATCCTAGAATATGTCCAACTGGTTATACGGCTTCTTCTGGAGAAATGGACATATTTGAGTTTTGGAGTTATGATCACGGAATAAATTGGCACGGACTTAGAGTGTCATCAGGAATACTAAGAAATGGCTAATGTTTACATTAACGGAAAAAGAATAGTACCTGCACCATTTTATTCGATATCGCACGATATCAATAGAACGGCAGGTGGAAACATACTCTCATGTAATTATACAATAAGTCTTACAGGAACTATATTACCTGACAGAGGTTATCCAACTAGCACAGGAGGCCTAATAACCTCGACTGCTGACGGATTAGATATAGTAGAAACAGGAATAGTTACATCAAATCAGAGATTCCAATCTTTATTGAATAAACAAGCAGCCTTAAAGGAGCTTGTTCTTCTTGAGGGAACAGGATACAATTCTAACAAAACAGTTCAAATAATAAATACGACCGGTGGTTCTAACGGTCAAACGGATGATAAGATAGAGTTTAATTTTTTTGCTTCGAATATCGAGTTTGATCCATCTACCACTACAGTAAAGTCAGATTATACCATCACATTTAATGCTAACGATGTTAGATTAAATAACAGAAGTATAAATCCTGCTTCTGGAGCGATACAAGATTATAATTTAAGATCTGCTTCGGATACTATGAATATTGAGTGGGCCGTTGACAGAGATGATACAGTTAAAGTTGTAAGATCTGTTAAGGCACAGAGTTATAAATCATTTGATGCAGATGTGCAAGCAAATATCAATGCCTCCAGCGGTTGGCAGTTTGCTAAGGCTTGGGTAAAGGCTCAATTCCCAAATGATCCAAGGGCGGCGCCTACGGCGGCCATAAATGGCGTTCCAATAGTATCATTGCCTGCAAATTATGGATACGTTGGGGCAATAGTAACGGAAGACCTAGATAGATACGGTGGAGAGTATGGAATGAATGTTACTTGGACTTATGCGCCACTTAACGCAGGGGATTCCGCTTACGCTGCAGATGAGTATACAATATCTAAGAATACTAACAGGGTAGGAAATAAAGTAACATACAAGGTAGCCGGAACAATAAAAGGATTTAAAGACACTCAATACAAGGCTACGCCATATGATGCCGCCAAGACCTACTATCTTACCGCGCTTACTGTCAATGCCTTAAAAACAAGAATAGCAAATACTTTTAGCGTATCTTCAGCATCTATTCAAGGCCCAACTATTGAAGTTACGAATCACAATAATTTCAATGGAACGATAAGCTATGATTATGAGTTTTATCATAAACTGGCAAATCTACCTCCGTGTTTTTATGATTTTGACATTAATGTCACAAAAAATGAAAACGAAAGACTAATTGCAGAAGTTGCTGTTCCAGGTAGAACAACGGGACCAGTTATACAAGATATAACAACATTCCAATCTAAAAAGAGAAGCGTTTCTGCAAACTTTATCTTAGCGGAATCTGGCGCAAATTTTGGAATCATGAATGGACTCAAAGCTACAGGAGTGTCGTTTTTACAATCGCTACTAGCAGTACCAACAGGCTCAGACAATTCAGATTTTTGGTTAACTTCTTTTAATCATAATTTGGATATAGTTGCGGGAAGATATTCAATGAATTTCAGTTATACGGAAAAGTGGTAAAATGATCATAACAACTACAAAATTTCTAGGAGCATCTGTTGTAAGCTTCAGCTCTTCGCTTGGCTTTAACTCTAACGCATCAACGCTTTCGGTCACTTTGGTAGAAGACTTTGAGAATGGTGACGATTTTTCTGCTGACGAACACTCAGAAGCTAATCAACTAGCAGCAGCTTATGGAGGAACGCCTTTTGCAAAAGGGAATCCTGGCTCATATGTGAAATTTACAGCCCCTGACGGCGTTTTTAAATTTGTCGGTTTTGTAACCAATTACAGAAGAACCAAATCTACATCTGGAAATCTTATAAATCTTGAAGTTTCAGATGGAAGATTCTTACTTTCTCAAATACCCATTATAAATGATACTAATTTAAACATCAATACAACTGGATTCAACACCGCTAGTTGGAATATCTTTTGCGCTCCAGCCGTTTTTAATAACCCTGTTACAATAGATTGGAATGAAAAAGGAATCAGATTTGACAAACTTATGTTTGCCTTATCTCAAAGAGGCTTTACTTTTTATGGCACTACTTTTAAAGTAATACTTCACAGTTCTTTTTATAACCAACTTATAGGTGGCTACAGGCTAAAACAACAGGCTAGTACATTGGATGATGCTATTAATCAAGCGGCTAGAGAAGCAGGAATAGATTGGTATACTTCAATTGAAAGCGTTGGCGGTCAAGAAGTGATGTATATCAAGGGAATAAACAGAAAAAATCAATACGTTTTTTCAGATCAATCTAATGGCATAAGCAATTTTATTTCGTCAAATACAGCGACCGGCGTTTCTTCTTGGGAGATAGGCCGAGAATTAAGACAAGAACCAACTGTTACCGTCATAGTTGGTGACAGAGTTAGATCTCTTTGGGACACATCCGGAGGTGGAACCTTTAATATATTTAACGAATTAGGCAACGGTATTGTAATAGATAGACCATTTGTCAACTTAGACTTTGCTAGCACTATTGGTTGGCTGGATTACCCAACCGTAGAAATTTCTTTAAACAATACAGTGGCGGCGCCAAGTGACGCAAATAGCAATGACGAATACTCAAATTCAAGAGTTCCTTACCAAAAAATAACTAAAAGTAAAGTACCAAAATCAAGAAAAGGTTACATAGCCACAGAAACAGTATTAAGAGCCGCTCTTCACTCAAAAGAGGCTTGGGTTACAGCTGTTTGGTATGAATATTGGAATCAAAAAGATCAAGTCGCATATAACATACCTTACTCTAGATACAATGCTTTTGATCTTGGATTTGGATTTGGCGCCCCAACTGAAAATGAATCACTTAATTTCTCAATGAACCCAAATAAATTGGGTATATATGGACCTGCTTTTAATTTTGCTGAAGATAATCCGTTCACTTCTACTGCGACAACATCGTTTCCAATTGCAGATCCTGTGGCTGAAACCGCAAAAGAGGTAGCCTATCAAGCTACAGCTAGGGTTGCTCAAGAGTATTATGGCAAAAAATTCATATGTAGACTTCCAGCTTCTACTATATGTCAAGACGTTGGTTTACAATACGAACATAATCAAAAGAAAATACCAATTGAGTATGATATTGTAGACAGTGCCCCACATGTTACTTGGTACACATCAAACTCTTTTATCAGCTTTCCAAACTCTCTGTTAAACGCAGATTCTGCCGGATTCAGAAGCCCTAATGGATTATTTAAAGCATTTGCTAGATTTAATGCAAATGCAATAAACCCTTCTTATAAATACATAAGATACAATCAATTTAATCCATCTAATTCTGTTTGGGCTTTTAGTGACGTTTCCGAAAACGCAAATAGTAGCACAAGCACTCTATACTACTCTGGCGTTTCTGTAGAGCCATATAGATTTGATCCAAGATTTGCAATAGTGACACTAAACGAACCATTAACATGTGGTCCCGGCACTTACAGAAGAGTTGTCCCAACCAGTTACAATACTAATGGAGAAATAACAGGCTTTACTATTACTACAGGAAACTACACGCCAATAACCAGCAACGACAAAACAGGTGGATTTTTAGAGCTAATGTCGAGAGTGCTTGGCGGTCTTCAGATTGTATCTAGAACCAATGGATTAGGTCAATTTGATCCTGCAGGCGCAGGTCTAGTTGAGAACGGAAAAGAAGTGCCTGTCAGTTGGCAATCCGGCAGAGTTTCTGTTGATCATTATTATAAACTACAAAAGGAAGCCGTTCTTTATAAAGATACGGTGGGTTTGGCTGAGTATAGGCTTTCAGATTTGAATACAGGTGGAAGAGGCGGTTTCTATATACCGCTTCAATGGAACTATATAAAATACGGACCTTGGGTAAACGCTGGAGGTAGTGCTGACAACAATCAAAGACCAGTAAACATTATAGAAGATTCTAAACTGAACCCATGGACTTATGGATCTTTTTCAAGAATGAACGACGCTGCCAATATTTTAGCTGAAAGAGCAAATACAGTAACTCATACAATAGGTTACGCTACTGTTACTGTTGCAGGATTTCCACAGTTTAACTTAGGAACATCATTGACACAAGGGACTTCAACTATAGCAAACGTTACGAATTTAACAGATATAAATGTTAGCTATGGAACAGACGGCGTGAAAACAACATATAAGTTTAAAACCTTTTTTGGACCAAACGGCTTCACTAAGAGAGCAGAATTGGACACCATATCTTACAACTCATACTCCACAACAAACAGTCAAATTGGAGCCAGTGAATGGCAAAAGGTATATGAAGATAATTTGGAAAAATATATCAGGTCTCAAGGAGGTATGCGTGAGACTAATCTTTTCGGAGATCCAACTCCCGATTCTGCTACTAAGTCTTCAAATGCTATGACAGCTACGGTTGGAGGTTCAGGTCCTGCAGGAGAGATAATCACAGGATCAAAGGACCAATTGAAGTTTACGCTAGAAGCCAATCCTTGGTATTCAGAGACGGCTTCTGCAGGATTCAATGCAGTATTTATTCCTGTCGTTACATATCCAGTTGATACTGTATTTAATATTTGTCCTACAATAGAGGGCGGCAAGAAGCAATGATTGATCCTACAGGAACTCATCTACTAAATCCTTTTAGAAACAGACCTGGAACAAAATCTTATGCACCACAGGTAACCATGGGTGCAAATCCAACTCAGTATAACCCTTTGGCTGCTAGAACTTTTGGTTTTAGATTACCCATACTAGTAGCAGGTTGGGGTTATGATATATTTGGAAGACCTGTTCCGAATCATGGCGAAAAACTTGATTTGATTAATGATACTTCTGCCAATCCAAAGTATAGCTACTTTGGTTTCGCTGGAGCTTCAGGATTATCAGCAAATAATCCTAGAGGTGTGCCTCCTCCGTTTGGAAGCGAGGTTCCATCAAATAAATATGTTGGCGGCCCTTTAGATGTTCGTTATAATCAAAGACATGGAGTTTGGCAAACAGATCATGCGTTTTTAGCAAAGATACAAGGGACCAAAAAGGTAACAGGCAAAAGATATACCAATGAATATTATTGGTCTGAGGTAGAGGTTAGATTTAATCCTATATCGATGACTACACCAACCACTCCAGTTAATGATTTTGCCTTTTGGGATAACAATAGACCGGCTCAAGGCACGGCAATCAATTTATCAGAATTATCAACAGATGTAAAGTATCAAATATACTCTGAACTTCCATCTGGAACAATAGTTGAAATGAAGTCTTACCTTGTGCCTAAATCGGCGACTCCAGACGCTCAAGGTTTTCGCTATGAACCTATATACATATTTAATCACGTAAACGATCAACCAATATTTTTACGAATAGATTGGGATGAAAATTTAGGTTATCCATCACCTTTGACTTCTGAAGACGCTGTTTACAACAATTTTGCCGGCATGAGCAATAGGTTTTTGTACAGAGCAGAGGTTATGTATTTTGATGCAGAAGAAACAGGCACAGTTCAGTTTAAGTCATTGTGGGGAGGGTTTAAGAGCTACAACCCACCAATATATGTTCAAGCTGTAAACTCCTTAGAGTGGGGAAATCCTGTTGGGTTTAGAGGTATGGTTGCGCCAGGAGTAATCACAAAAATAGGCTCATTAGAAGGCAGTGGTCCAGAAACAAACTTAAACTGGAGCGGTTCAGTAATACCTGCAGGTTCGAGAGCGGTATATCCTTCAGGATTCTCTATAAGACCAATATCGCATAACTCCATAGTAGAGGGTAGAAGATTAAACTTTTCTGTTAGAAGCAGTACGGATCCGCAAAGCACCCCTTTTATGCTGGCTGTTTCAACGACCGGTACCATTTATCATTTTTCAATGGCAAATGCTCATGATGGAAATTGCAGCACTGGTATTTGGCCATTCTATAATATAAATATAGATGCTCAAGTGGCAGAAAACGTCCTGACAAGAAGATAGTTTATTTAACGAAATATAAGGTGTATTATACGATATGGCAACCGTAATATTTTACGCAAATGAGGGTATAGGGGCTATTAACTCAGGTTCACAAAACATGAACGGGTCTGGGTTGGCTTTTTTTGGAAATGGCGGAGCTTATTCAAGCGTTCGTATAAATGAATATCAGGACAGAACTTTTGTTTCTAACGGAAACGGAACCAACGTTGGCGCTGAAATAGATAATGTAAAATACTCAAACCCAACAGGCGCAATCATTTCTAGAGGAGGCTCTACTGATGCAACTTTGTGGATTAAAAATATCCCTAATTACAAATCCACGTTGAACATAAGATTCACAGAATCTGCTTCAGTTAGAACACAAAACGCAAAACTGCAAATCTATGATCGTTCTAATATAAATAATCCTCCAATAGGAGTTGTGTGTCAGGCTTGTGAAGTTGTTCACCCTGAAGTGAGTCAAGCCGTTGAAGGCTCTGGCAGTTCTACTTGGGTCTCTTGCAGCGGCAGTTCACCATATCTTACTTTAACTGATAGTCCAGGCTTAAGCGGACTGCGACCAAGCGGCGCGAATACTTACGATACCACTCATGACTGGTACGTTTGCTTATCAGCTTCTCCAACAGGAATAGGATCACATACTTCATTTGGTTTATACTTCTCAGTTGAATACTTATAATGCCTCCCGCAATTAAATTTAGAATACCAAAATACAGTGCGGTGCAGAATGTAGATCACTTTGATCTAGAAACTCACTTGCTGGGTTTTGGGTCTACGAGAGAAGACTTTAAAATAAAAGTAAATGGATTTCCTGACTACACTAACGTTGTAGCAGCACAGTCTTTCAAAAGAATAGAAACTGCAACAAATATAAAATATATCCACACCAATTCAGGTTTAGTAGAAAATGCCTACATAAATAAGCCGTTAAATTTACTGAATATACCAAATTGGTCTTCAACTCTTAATGTAAATTTTGGGGCAACGGGGGCTACTGTTTACGATGTAACTACAGCATATCTTACAGCTTCGGGAGTATACGCTCCTAGCATAATTGGACAAGAAAGCACGAAGCCAAACTTTGCAAGGGTCTATTTGGCTGAAATATGTCATCTTAACCCCGATACCGCAATACAAGGGTCTGGGGCTACGAGTTGGAGTTCGCTAAATTACTTGGCTAACACATCTGTGACTATGTCAAAAAACCCAGGCCCAAGCGGTCTTTATGGAAGAGTCTCGGGGACAGGAGTTTTGTCTAATTTTCATGATTGGTATTTTGCTGTGACAGTAAGTCCTTTGTCGGTTTCATCAGTTCCAATTATATCTCTTTCGTGTATAGTAGAATACCTGTAGGTTACTTTTATGGAAGAGAATGGCTGGATTGAATATAAAAAATTAATTTTGTCAGAACTCACCAGGTCAAATGAAAGGCTTGGTAAGATTGAGTCGGAACTTACCGATATTAAACAGGAAATAGCTGTTTTAAAAACAAAAATGTATTTTGGTTCAGCCGTAGTAGCTATTATAATATCAGTAGGTATGACTTTTCTAGATCTACTATTAAAGAGTTAAATATGAAAAAACTAAAAGATATATTAAGTAAGTTGAGCGCTGTTGCGGAAGATATGCCAATGGGAGCTTGCTGCTGCAAGGATGCGAACGGCAATGTCATGGACTGCAGGTACTCAACCGGAAAGGGTTGTGGAACTAGCTACGATGCAGCTCTTGGTGGTTGGATTTGTACTTTTTACGAAAACTATCCTTGCAATGAAGTTTGTTTTAGCGCATCTGATACCGCTCCAACCATTCCTTCACCAACAGTTAATCCAAATAACGCTCCAACACTGTCTCCACCACCAGCGCCCGTGGCTCCTACCGCTAATCCTCCGGCGGTCAATCCAAATACATCACCAAACCAACCATCAACAAACGAGCCTTGGACAACAGACTGTACAATTAATAGATTACCTTGGGCAAATTGCTTGAACAACATGGACGTAGGAACCAATCCGTTGTCAACCACCCCTCCACTTGATGCTTGCCGCAAGAAACTACAGAAGATTGTTCAGCTTTGGCTAAAGACAAGATGTAAGCTCAAGGATATAATGTGCTATTTTGCTGAAAATGGACAATTCCCTCCAGGAATGCAAGGTCCTGTTCCAGACCAATTTGGTCAGCAAGCCGCATATAGATGCTATTGTGATGTAGAAAACGAGTTCTTAAGAGGTTTAGAGAACATAGTAACAAGATTCTGTAGTCAGCAACCAGCGATGAGCTGCAAAGAAGTCGATGCAGCATTGAAGAGACTTTGTCAACAATACAGCGCAGCCAAACTTGCCTGCAAGCAGTTGCATCCAAATTATCCGTCTTTAATACCAAATAATCAAAACGCTTATTACTGCGGAATGTAACGAGGAATAAAATGAAAAATAGAAAAATACTACAAAAACTATATGCAATAATGGATTCAACTGAACTAGTTATGCCTATGCAACCAATGGAAACTGAAAACGAGTCTGAAGATAGCGGAGAGTATGGTGAAGAAGGAGGAATGGCAAAATCAGACTTAAAAAGCCTGATAAGGAATGCTCAGGAGTTACATGATATGTTGTCTGAAGATACCGATCTTCCAGAGCATGTTCAGTCAAAAATTGTTCTTGCTTCATCTTATATTATTGATGCTGCTAATTACATGAAATCTGAGCTAGAGCACGAAAAAATGGAAGAATTAACAGAGCCAGCATCAGATATGATGGAAATGGAAGATGAAGAAGAAATGGATTAAAAGATAATATCAGAAATTGATTTCTGCAAAATGTTGTGAATGACCCCTGCTTCTGCAGGGGTTATTCTTTGACCAGCCCAAAATTGACCTGATGATTTTTTAGAACTAATTTCTAAACCGAAATGTACACCTTCACCACTCTGCTCTATTTGGTAAAGTTTTATAATAGTATTTCCATCTTTGGTTTGGTGAAACAACCCTTTACCTTTCATAGTCTGACCGTCACTGTTTCCTAAATGCTGTTTCTTATCAGATACAACAAGACATATTTCAGAAAGCTCTTCTAAGTCCAGTTTTATTGTTTCAGAGTTATCTTTCCATTGAAAAATAGCGTTTCCATTGTCATCCTTTGATTCTGCTTGCTTTGCTATCGTAAGAAAAAAGTTTTTTGTTGTAGGGTTAAATTCCCAAGATGTAGCTGAGCCTTTGGAAGAATCTTTGGTGTTTGGTTTGTAGATTTTATACGCTGGATTAAATTTTTTCTTTTCCATTAGAATATCATTTCTGTTGATTTGATTTGATCTGGCACAGACTCACCACCGTTGGCCTCGCCTCTTGTGAAAGCGTTTAGTTTGGCCAACACTGCGTGTGATTCAGAATACGTTAGTTCAGAAACATCACTCCTGCTTAGACCCATAAAGCTAAAAAGCTTAGCAGGTTTTACAGAAAGTCTATTACACATAGTGTTGATGGCTATTTTAGCGCTATCAGAAATTTGTCTAGAACCGTCTTGGTTTGTTGGGATCTCGTCAGAATTCATGCCTTCTTGTATTTCCTCTGCAGAGTAAACTTTAACTAAACCTAATGCCTTTCGCAAGGCCCTTGCTTCTGCTTTAGTTGCGGCTGTCCCAACGCTTGATTTGCAATAAGGCCAAGGAGTGTTGTCTGGATTTACATCAAAAACATCGCTAATAAAACGCTCTTTGACTGATCCGCGTTTAGAGAAAACAATTGAGCACTTAACGGTAGAAGTTTGATCCGATGATGTGGGAGACTTTACTACAGTCATTTCGCAAGAAAGTATATCACCAATAAGCTTCTTAAATACTCTTCGCAGACCATCGCATGTTGGCATACCTTCGCGAAGTTCATCTTCTGCGAAGTTGCTCATAACAAAGTTTGACCATTCAGGATCGTGTTCTGAAGGAGCGCTAGCGTCCGCTGTATTCGACTTTAGGGTCATAGTAATTTGATTGCTTATATCCTTTAATTCGCTGATTTTCTTTGTTTTAAGTTCTTCTTGCGACAGCTCAGAGTTTTGTGCAATATATTGAATTAGTTCATCTTTTTTCATTTTTTCTCTCGATTAGGTCTTTTAGGCTTCCTACTGACATTTTGCTTTCATCAATGATATTAAAAACAGTACCAAAAACATCCTTTAGAAACTTGTTGATAAAAACTATTTCATCAAAAAACTTCACCAAATATGGCAAAACCGTAGATATGTTTTTGAAATCAGACACATCAGATATAAACCACGTTTTCTTTTCAAAACAACAGCCTGACTCCATTGCGTTAATAGCACCTCTTATTGAGATAGCTAAAACATCGCCTCTATAATACTCAAGATTATTTGGGTAAAAGAGCGCTGTTGGCGAAACTAATACCGGCATATTGTTGTCGGCAGAGAAAAAAACGTAGTCTTTTTCAAAGTGCTTATTGTCATAAATAACGCAGCTTGCCTCATAATATTCTTGAGTTCTAACAGAATCAAATAGTATGGCTAACGAAGGCCTATCTAAAAATCTTGTGTTAAGTAAAAATGTTTCTGTTGTCGGATTGTTATTTTTTGATACGCCATTCATTGTCATGTATCCTCTTGGCTATTCTATCCCACTCGGGCTGTATTTTTTCGATTTTGGTAGAGTTTGTTTTGCTATCTCTTCTGCAGTTATAGAAGAATAACGGCTCAGGAACTCTTAATGCAAAATATCCTGACATTATTACTCTACACCAAAAATCGTAATCCTCTACGTATTTAAATGTTTCATCAAAACCTCCGACTTTGTCAAAGGCAGATCTTCGTATCATGGAGTTTGTTGATATGATGCAGGTTTTAAAAAGGCTGTCAGGATTGAAATTTTGCTTAAGTCTTAGCTGATCTCTTTCGGGATATTGTTCGATATAATCTGAATAAACAACGCCTATATTTTCACCCTTATTCATGTAGTCTAAGGACAGCTTAAGCTTTTTAGGAGCGTATTTATCGTCTCCATCTAGGAATGATATGTATTCTCCTGTAGAATTTGCTACTCCAAAATTCCTAGCTGAGGCAGTTCCGCCGTTTTTCTTTTTTAGGTATCTAAAATCTAAGCCTTTTGACTTTAGATCTTGAACAATCTTATCAGTGTTATCAACACCGCCGTCATCAACAACTACAATTTCATATCTATCACGCTCTAGTGTCTGTTTCCAAGCACTTTCTATTGCGCCTGCTATGTATTTTTCTTCGTTATATGTGGTTATAATTAGTGATACTTCAGGCATTTTCACACTCTACTTTTATGATTTTAAGCTCTTCCTCAAAGTATACTTTCTTGATTTTAAGACCACACTCCATCAGCGTGTGTTTTGCTGCAGCGACGTTATATGGCTTTTGTATGCCTGCACATACTTTATGTGCCATGCCTACATCTAGCCTATGAAAAGCAGCGTCGACAAATAGTTGGTATATATTTATAAAGCCAAACTCCAATCGACAACCGCTATTAGCGGTTTTAATGATGTTTTTTACAAAACCCTTTGGGTCAATTTTTTCTTCTATTACACCAGGGTAAACTACTATCTCTTCAGCGTTTGAGAAATCAAACTTCTCTGCTTCTGACGGTTTTACTTTAGTGTGCGCAAAATGCGATTCTTCTTTTTCAGATATAAAGTACTTCATGTGGATTACTCAGTCTTTGATTATAGATTTTAGTGAAAAGGTCATTCCAATTTTTGATAAACGATTCTACAGAAAACTCATTGAGGATGTGTTGTCTTGCCGCTGTTCCCATGTCTGCAAATAATTCATTGTTGTTACAGATGTTCACAACAGCATCGGCTAACATGTCAGGATTATTTGAAGATACTGCGTTTTTGTGATCTAGCAACTGAGCTACCTGCTGATATCTTGTTGAGACGATAGGCATTCCGCAAGACATTGCCTCAAGCAGAGACATTGGAACTGGAGAAAACTTTGAAGTATTGATGTAACAAGCGCAAGATTTCAGCTTATTTACAAGCTCATTTTTGTCTGAAATTGGCTGGCTTATTCCCGGATTGTCACCAATGAGTATGAACTCAATCTCAGGATCTATTTTTGCAACTTTTGCTTTTATATAAGACCACTCTCTCCATCCGCAAAAGAAGTCTCTATCTTGCAAGTAGTTAACTGTGTACACAACTTTCTTTGAGTTGTTGTGTTTCCACCCGCTAAAAAGTTCAGTATCTATGCCATGCTTTATTACTTGACCATCTACACCCCAACTCTGCTTGTTGTGATCAGTAATAAATACATGTTGATCAGCTTTGAATTTTAGTAGCGTTTGAAAGTTTTCATCCTTTATTGGCTCTACGTGGTCAATATGTATAAGGGGTATGCGTGTAGAATTTGCAAGAGAAACCATATACTGCAACTGACCATATCTTTCCTGAGACAATAGTATGTCTATATCGTATGGTATTTTCTTTGTGTCTTTGATTATCTTACAGTTGCTTGGCAGTTTTCTGAAATTATCATTCCAAGTCTTTCCGCCTTTAGGCTCAAGTAAATAGAAATTGTGACCAGTCTTGGCCATAGTTTCTTGGTAAGCCTCATGAGTTGAAAACGTAAGTATATTATATTTGTCTTTTGGTTTTTGATTTATTTTTTCCGATATGAATCTGATTGGGTTCACAGTAGCTCCTTTATCTTCTTACTGCAAGCTTCTATGGTAGTATTTTCAGAAACGAATTTATAGTTTTCTTCGCATATAGCTTTGACTTCATTTGGATGCTCTAGAACATATCTCATTTTTTCAGCTATCTCTGATGTAGAAGGATCGTACCAATTTTCATTTGGTGCATAATAAGCCCCATTCTGCATGCCAAACACTCTTTTTCTAGCCATACCCTTGACTAAAAGTTCTTTATTTATAAAGTTCTTGTTTATGCCAGATATGTTTGGCGCTATTACCGGCTTCTTTCTCATAGCAGCTTGAACCATAGGCAGACCTTCTCCTTCACCGCGGGAAGCAGACACAAAACAATCGCAAGCATTTTCAAGGCATGCTATGCCTTCATCGGTCATCATCTTTGTTATTATTGCTATTCTTGGATACGCCCAGTCAGGCTTTCCTATTTGCTTCTTTATTTCAGCAATGGTTCCCTTAATAAAGTCCATGCTGTGATCAAGGCTTTGAGAGCTAAGGTAAGATTTAATAACTAGAGCAACGTTGTCATGAATGGAAAACTCACATAAGAATGAGCATATTAGAGCGCTAATATTTTTCTTATTTGAATAATCCGATATGGTATAGAACTTAAAAGCGTCTTCGATTCCAAACTCTGAGAAATCCATTCTTTCATTTGTATCAAATATTTCTTTAGGTTGATCTATTATTTTAATTTTATTTTCTTTTACTCCTGAGTTAACGCAAGCTTCTTTTTGGGCCTCTGTGGTCACCCAAATCTCATCCATAATGTCGCATCCGTTCTTCCATCCGGAGGATAAAAAGCTATCTGTTTCGTAGAAAAAGTATCCTATATTTTTGACACCCTCAATTCTGACAAACGTATCTGGCAGACTTTGCTGTATGATAACATCAAAATTATCTAGAGTGTTCTTTTCCAAAGAACTTACCAGCTCATCGTCTTTAGTCGGTATTTGACTGAGTGTCATCCAAATAGGAACTACGGTGTGGCCTGTCTTGTGAATCGCCTTTATCATTGCGATTGCTGCATTTCCATAACCTGTTCCATCTCTATACACTGATATATAACCTATTTTTTTCATACTACCTCCACAGTTGGTTTGGTTCTTACTACCCCATTCATGACTTCAAATCTAAACTGTTCAAAATCATTGTAATCAGCGGCTATGCCAACGATTTGGCCTAGTATATCTTTTCTTGTATTTCTTGTGATATTGCCGTTTTCATTCTTTACTCCGCTCTTCAGTTGAGTCAATAGACCCTTTCTAGTAGAAAATGAACGCATGCTGTGTTTTGGTGGTAGCAACTCTGCAGCAACATACTCTATAAAGTCTTCATCATTTTCAAATGAGTTTATAGGAATATCGTCTATTTTAATCTTATTAGGAGCTTCGTACCATCTATCGTCAGAAAGCATTGGAAGTCTGTCGAATATAGCGTCCCATTTGGCGTAAGTAGTTTCATTTCTATGATGTACCCTTGCGCAATTGACAGCCTCTCTAGAGAGCGCATCTATTGTTTCAGGAGACTCCAAGAAGAAGTTTTTAATCTTCAAAGAGCAGTCTTCAATGTTTGGCGAAGCTCTTATTTGAGCTGTCTCTCTTTCGCCTTCTTCTCTCCAAGCCGCGACTTCAATAAGACCATAAGAACCCCCTAGGTTGCTAACCTCATGCATTGCCGCGTAATCGGTTGCTATGGTTGGCACTCCGCAAGCCTTAGCCTCTATCAGAGGAATCTCAAGCGCTCCCGCTATACTAAGCTGTGCGTACAAATCAGCAGAATTATAAACAACAGCTAGATCCTCTCTGCTAAGTCCATCAGCTGTATTTGGTGGGTGTGCAGCAAAATTACCGCAGTGGCCGCAATTGCAAACCTCTCCATTGAAGAAAGAAGCAAATTTATGACCGCAAAACTTGCAGCAATATGTCATAAGAACTTTAGAAGCTAACTTATGCCTAAGTATTGATTTACCAATGTCGAAACCCACATCAGGATAGCTGGTGTGCAGATACAGGTAAGTTTTATCAACTAAATCGTGCCTTCCAATAGCTTTCCAATCCTCCAAAGCCTTACTGAATGCGTACATCAAATCAGGAAATAGTTTTCTTGGCTGATTTCTCATTACAGTTAGAACGATATTTATGTCATTTTTCATACCAAGAATAGCTCGGGCTTCCGCCTTGGGCATTTTCTTGAATATGTTTTGATCAACACCTGGCATTACGTTTGTTGAAGCAATGTTCGTATTGTTACCAGAATACTTTCTTAGAACATTTAAGCCCCAATCTGAGTAGGAAGTAACGACATCTACAGACGAATACATGCCTATCCATTCAGCTTTAGGCGGCTCAGAGTCTATGCAAGCAGACCAAACATAGTTGAACAGTCTTCTAGACGGGCTTTTTGTTATCCATTCATCATGCCAATGGTCTCGATAAGAGAACACGATGTCTGGCTTAAAATCCAATACGACTTTTTCAAACGAGTCTTTGCCAAACTGCGCTTGATAGTAGTTTTTATGGTAGTTTTGAAGCTCTTTTGGATCTGTTGGAACGACAGGATAAACTTTCCATGGAACCTGCCTTATACCAGGATGATTCTTATCTACGTAAGAAGCCATCTCTGCAATTTCATACTTACCACTCTTATGCATTTCGGTAAGTAGATCATTGGCCATTACCGAAAAACCCGTGTTAAGCTGACTAAATTCCGTCACTAAAAGTACTCTTTTTTTTCTTTGCTGTGGCATGTCCTATATAACCTTGTGGTGGTGTGATTTTAGATGCTTGCGCTTTTGACTGTTTTAAAAACTTGTTTGATATTTCCTCAAAGGAAAGAGCTGTGTCTTTCAACAGCTCCTCCTTTTTTAGGAATGATAAAAACTCTATTAGTTTTGATTCCAGCATTAGAATGGTATATCTTGTAATTGGGCTTCAGCCTTACCTTTTGATGGGGCTTTCTTTTCGGAAGCAGGCTTGATGTCACCATTCTTTTTATTGCTCATGAACTCAAAGTCTTCTACGCTTACTATAATCTTGCTTCTTTTTTCTCCATCTTTAGATTCCCAGTTTTCTTGCTTTAGATGACCTTCAAGTAGAATCGGATCACCCTTTGTCAGGTATTCAGCAATCACTGAAGATCGCGATCCCCACATTTCACAATCAATGTATGTGCTTTCTTCTTTCTTTTCTCCAGACTTAGTTGTAAACTTTCTGTTGATAGCAACTCTAAATCTGACAACGTTGGAATCACCAACTGTTTTTAACTCCGGATCTGAAACTAAATTAGCTGCAACGATAACTTTATTAAAATTTGCCATAGTGCTTCTCGCTTGTGATTATAGCCTTTATGTAGATAGTTTTAGGCTATTTTTAGATTTTCAATTGACCAACCAAAACCTGTACCTTTTACCTTAATCAATACGTATGCCCCTTCATAAATATCATTCTTGAACTCTTCATACTTATTCGGAAAGCATACTATGTTTATAGAACCCGTATTATCAGTAGCTGTTATTTGACACATTTCTTGTCCTGGATTTTTTCCTTTCTTAGTGACTGTTTTTTTGACCCCAGTGATCTTGACCGTCATCACATAACTTAGATTATTGTTATTTTTAGAACGCTTAAAACACTCTTCGCAAGAACCTGAATCTTCAGTATTTACGTTAATATCATAGCTAAAAGAAAAGCCAAGAAGATCTTTCTCATTAGATATCTTTACGTTAGACGAGTCTCCAGCCTTAACGTCGATTGATTTTGCTTCTGACATAACAAGTTCTGATCGTTTTTTAATGGATTGCTTTACAGAACAAATCTTGACAGCCTCAATAATATCAGATGCTCCCGTCTTGCCTTTAAGTTCAGTAAAAACGAAAGCTACTTCTTTTGAAGTCAACTGTTTTAACATTGAATAGATTCCGTGCATGGTCTGTCTTGACAAACCATATTGATCACAACATCCTGAATTTATCAAGCTTTCAACAGCCAAAGATCTTAGCTTATCTTCTCCTGTAAAATGCAAGGATAAGAAATCGACTATATTGGCCGGCCTGTGCTTTATTATAAGCTCTGCATCATTTTCGCCTACTTGCTTTATGTGCGACAAACCAAAGATTATGCTTTGATCTCTTATGGAGAAATCAGAGTTTGATCTTGCTACCGAGGGTGATTCAATGGTTACACCAAGCATCCGAGCCTCGTTAATAAGGTCTTGTATTTCCTCCTTTGGCTTTTGCTTCGCCTTGCTATAAGTAAGGTATACGCAATAAAACTCTATCGGAAAGTTTGCTTTCAGATACGCTGTCTTATATGACCAAAGAGCGTATTTTTTAGCGTGAGCATCGTTAAAAGCGTATCTACCAGCGCCTTCAATAAGAGCAAATAGCTTTTCAGCTGTCTCTTTAGATCTGCCGTTTTTAAGGCATCCAGTGATAAACTTCTCTCGAAGATCAATAATTATTTTTTGATCTTTTTTACCAATACCTTTTCTAAGCTTATCAACGATTACCAATCTTTCCAAGTATGGCATGTCACACCAAGCTATGTCTCCACCAAACTTCATCAGTTGTTCTTGATAGATTAGAACCCCCATTGTGGGGGAAAGGATTGAATTTATTGTCTCGTCTTCATAGTCTGGAATTTCCGCTAGACCGTTTTTGACTTTTGAATAGGTGTCGGTCATACCTGACTCCAAACAAGCAGGCCTAATGAGCGATATAACAGCGCTTAATTCATTGATATTGGTTGGTTTGATTTTGGCTGACCACTTTTTTCCAAGCTCGCTTTCGAGTTGGAATACGCCTATTGTGTGACCGTTTTGTATTAGGCGCCAAGTTTTATCGTTTTTGAGCGAGATGTTTGATGTACTGAACATGGTAAACTCATTATTTTCTTAATTACGTCTTCGCAAAATATGTCATTGGATTGTAGCATATCAAGGCATTCATTATTAAAATACAAAGGATCAACATACCAATCTTCTACATAACCAAACCCTCTCAATCCGACATTACCGAATAGTAGTCTGTATCCATGCTCCTCAAAAACAGCTCTAGATTTTTCGTGCAGCCTTAAAACTTCCGCTTTATGCTCTTCAGAATGAACCTGATTAGAAGTTCCTTGTGCTTGAAAAATATTGTGTTCGTATGTTATGATCTTAAATCTGTATTCATTAAAGTTTAAAGTATCCAAAACATACTCAGTTGCATCGTCAACATCTAGAGATAGGTAATCTATATCTTTTGGCGCTTTTTGATCGTGCAAAATTGAATTAATATTTGACTTTGTAAGATCTGCGCATACAGCCTTGCTTTTTCTCAGCAGGGTAGCCTTTTTGACGTAGTCTTCATCAAAATCAATACATAGGCCATTCCACCCTTTATGAAATTCTAAGGAAAAGGTGTTGCTCATAAAGGAGATCGGTTTATCCTTTAGTCCGCCATTTCCGGCTCCTATATCCAAGAAAAATCCGTTATATTTTTGTAGCATAAAGTCTACAAATATATCTTGCAGGATCTGTGAGTTACTGCGCAAGGCTTTCTTCCTTTTTAGCGTTGATCTTTGGTCTAATTTTAAAGTTCATAAACTTCATATATCTTTGGAACATCTGCTTCGTGATATCCACATCTTCTGACGCGTCATGTGTTTCTGCTGATCTAGCTAGACCTATCAGGCTTGCGTAAGTGTCTAGTTTATTGTTCTTTAAACCATCTCTGCCGAATATTGAAAACATAAGTGGAAACAGATCCATTTGCATGTTAGACCAAGGCTTATCATCTCCAGGGTCTAATATCTTGTACTCTTCCATTTGATGCTGAACGAAAGGTATATCAAAGTTTACTATATTAAAACCTACTAATACCGGCGATGTCCAAAACTTCTTGGTTGGATTAATCATCTCAATATATTCTTTGAATTTTCTTAAGGCTACTTTTGGATGCAACCCGTCTGCATTGGCGCGATCCCAAAGGTCCTTGCCGATAACGTCTATTGCTTCCTTTGAAGCTTTGTCGGGCTTTTGAGGTTTAATAATGATATCAAATCTTCCATTTTCAATTTCTGTGTAGTCTGAGTATCTAAGGGCTACTGCTGAAATTTGTACTATTTCAGCACCCAACTTTGGGTCTAATCCCGATGTCTCAATGTCAAAAACGATAAAGTTCCTATTGTTAGCCACACATCATTTTAGGCATTTATAAAACTTGTTTCCACTGTTTTTGGTAGAGACTTAAATGATCTTCTTAATGAACTGCCGCTAGCCTTCATCTGTTTTGGCCCTATTTTAACATCCCATTGTTTGGTTTTTATTGTTACCCAATAAGAAAACAGTGTCGCAGAAGCGTTTGAGCAATATCTATTAAGGTCGATTGGCAAGCCATATGTTTTGATTATTTTTATAGACCGTCTTTCTGCATCTAACTCGCAAGCTATGGTTTTTTGAATATAAGTTTTAAGCTCTTTATCTCTAATTTTAAGCTTGTCTTGAACCCAAAGACAAACCGCATTTTGAACACTGCCGTATTTACGGTGACTGCAATCGGTGTACCTAATATCTTTTTCTATCCACTGCAATGCGTGAGCAAACTCATGGACTAATATCGAAAGAAACTCTTCTTCGGATCTTCCTTTGGCACAGGCTAATATTTTATTATCTTCGTCAAAGTATCCTAAAACCTTAAAAGTAAAAGGTTTCATTACGATCGTTTTGCCTTGTCCTATTTTAAAAGTTATTCCATATTTTTTACAGGTCTTTCTCACATGCTTCAAAAAACGAGTGGCGCTCTTTGAACGAACCATACATGTGTATACACTATCAGGTTTTCCACAATGTCCTTAAGTCAAGCCATAGATAAGGTCTTTAAAATGCTTAAAGCTAGTTATAAGGGCTTTAAGATTGGAGACACTGTTAAAAACACTAATCGTAGCTGCATGCACTATGGCAGTATCGGAAAAGTCACCAAAATAGAATCTCTACCAAACAATTCAGGATTTTTAATCCACTACAAGGTTACCAATAGCGGTTTAAATTATAAGCCGGGAGACGTTCTGACAAAAACAGAAGATCAACTAGAGGCTCAGAATGGATAGACTTAGTAAAATTCTTTATAAATTAGCCTTTAGCTATCAGATGCCTGAGAGCTTCAGAAGCAGTATGGTTAGAGAGATTTCTTGTAAGTGTCAAAAGCTTTGCACTAAAAACGTTCAGGTTTTTGATAGACCAATGGATGGCTTTAACAAGTGCCTATATCATTGTGTTCAAGCTCATGGTATTATAACAACAGATACATCGTATCTTGAAGGAGCGTGTGATTAATGCGATCAAAACTTGAGATTATATTGGAAAAAGTGCTGGCTCTTCAAATAGATCAGCAGTCTGTGCCAAATACCGTCCAGCCAAATTATCCTAAAGATCATGCTATATGCGATTGCATATACGTGGTTTTGGCTAATGATAAAATAACAGACAAAATTGGAGGGCTTGCAGATTGTGTTAACAAACATCTTGTTGGAACTGTAGACGACCCGTGGGGTTACGCAAAAAATTTAAATTGCCCGATGTTTAATTACATGAACAAATTAGGTAAGTGTAGAGCAAAGTGTGCGAGCAAAAGAGGTCCTAACGGAGAGAACACGCCGGCTTTTATAAACTGCGTTTCTTTGTGCATGTCTAAAAAAGACTTTCGCTGGCAAGACACAATTCCATACCAATCACCTTTTTAAGTGGTTTCTGTGAGTTTTATATGAAAAAAATAAATGCTGCTGTTTGGACAACTAAATATAAGAACGATCTTCCTGATTCTGCCTTCATGTATATTGAGCCAGGTGGAAAAAAGGACGATGAAGGTAAAACGACACCAAGATCACTCAGACATTTTCCCTACAAGGATATGAGTGGCAAGGTTGATATCATACATCTAAGAAATGCTATAGCTAGAATTCCGCAGGCTAAAATTCCAACTGCTTTAAAAAAGCGACTTCAAGAAAAGGCTAGAAGAATGTTGGCAAAAATAAGAAAGTCTGCGTCAGAGGCTTTATCATCTGTGATGATGGAAACCTGGAAGGAAAAGTACAAAAGAGATCTAGCTGATTGTAAAAATCATTGCAAGGAAAAGCGTGGCACAGGACCTATGCCTACTGAAGAATATCAATTATGCATATCTGAATGCATGTCTTTAAAGGGTTACTAATGATGAATAAAAAATTATTTGAAACCATAAGCAAGCTTGAATTTTCCGTAGGCGCTGAACAAAACGCCTTTAATTATGGCAGAGATAAGGCTTGTGAGTGCACCAAATCATGTAGAAATTCATCTACTCCTTCGGAGTGCGTTCATCAATGTTATGTACAGCATATGGGAATAAGTGACGGCGATCAAATCGGCCCTCTGTATGGTGAGTGTTTGGTTAAAACCGTGTGTCAGTGTGTCAATGCATGTGTTGCTGGATATGGAGGAATAGGTGGAAATCAAAATCAAGTCAATTCGTGCGCGCAAGGATGCAGTAAAAGATTTGGTGGAGTGGTCGGCGGAGATATCGTAAATAAATGCAAAAAATACGGTTAAATATAGGTTGGATAAATTTATGAAAAATAAAAATGTTACACTAAATAAACCAAGAAGAATCGGCAAAGGAGAGCCTGGTTATGGAAAAAAGAAGTTTGCCGTATATGTAAAAAATGACAAAGGCAATATTGTTAGGGTCACTTTTGGTGATCCGAACATGGAGATAAAAAGAGACAGTCCTAACAGAAGGAAGAACTTTAGATCCAGGCATAGCTGTGATGACAACCCAGGACCAAAATGGAAAGCAAGATATTGGTCTTGCAGAATGTGGGAGAAGAAGAAGAGCGTAACAGACTACACTTCATCTGAAATAGATCCTGCAAATTATAAGTCTTATACCTTCACAAGAAAACAAGCGGCCAAGAAAATGGCTCAAAAACTTGGATGTGATACAATACAAAAATTCTTTAACATAGACGGAAAGCAAGAAGGATTGAAGAAAGATACATCGTATTTTCTACCGTGTGGCAACAGAAAACAGCTTCATGAAAAAATAAGAAAGTTTAATAAGAGTAAAAAATGATACCTATCGAACTCTTGTCAATGTTAGGCGGCAGTATAACTGGATTTATTTTCAGGTATATGGCTGAAAAAAGAAACAATGACAAGCAGTTATTTGAGAGGCTGATAGCCTTAAATGAGCAGAAGGAAAAGCAAGCCGATTCTGCAGCCAAAAGAGTACCTATTGACGTCGGAAAAGGCGTCAGAAGATTAATAGTAGTGGTAGTTTTGTTTTCCACTTTAGCAGCGCCTTTTATACTGCCTTTTTTTGGAATACCAACATTTGTAGAAGTAGAAACTCAGACTCCTGAAGTTGCTATATTTCCTTCTGTCACAAAAACTTTCTTTGTTGAGTTAAACGGATATCTTTACGCGGAACAGTACAGACAAGTCCTTCTTAGCATAGTTGGTTTTTACTTCGGGAGCGCTGCTGCAGCGAATAAATCATGAAAGCACTGACAATAGTTTTATTTATGTTCGTTTCGGCTTGTAGCGTTACTCCAAAAATAATTCAAGATGAAAGAGTGCCGTGCAAAAATGAACCTAATGTGCAGGTTAATACCGGCAGTAATTTAGGTTGGATTTTGTGGTACGTAACGATGGCGTGTGTAGTGGTGTATTGGTGGAAAAAAGAGAATAAAAAAGAGGAGATAGAAAATGAATGATATTGAAATCCCTGAGTCAGAGCAAAAGCTAGATATAGCAAAAATTGTGTTATTTACACTGGCGGCAGAAGTAAGCAGTGGAGTTAGAGAAACTCTTGCTAAAAAGGCCGAAGAACACAACGCTAAGCACGGCTCAAATAGCTGCAAAAAAACCTCCACAAAGACACTAATTGCAGTTTTTAAGCGAGGAATTGGAGCCTACAAAACAAATCCTGAAAGCGTAAGACCAAATGTTACAGGTCCTGAGCAATGGGGGTATGGAAGAGTAAATGGTTTTTTGCACGCGTTAAGAACAGGGTCTTTTAAACGAAAAGCTTTTGACGTAGATCTTCTTCCAAGCTGTCACCCTCAAAAGAAAAAGAAATCATAAATCAAGAAGTCTTATCCAATCTCTAACAGCTTCTTTATTATGCTCGTCTAGTAGACCAAGGCTTTCTTCCAAGAAATCGTGTCTAGAATTCATCACACCGTGAACAAATGTTTTCCTGTAAAAGGCGTTATATATAGCCTTCATTATTTTTTCGTCGTCATATACATCGACTTTTGTGGCATTTGAAACGAAGTTGATTTCTTTAGATGCGACTATTGGTATCCTGCAATGAACAAAATCTGCTGCTGTGATATTGAAAGTCTCGGTAAGAGACAGCTGCATTCCAAAGTCCATAGCCTTCACTAGCTCAAGAAAATCAACGTGCTCGTACCAAGGATGTTCAATGAGTTCGTGGTTTGTGCGCTCAAAAACTTCCCTGAGATTTTTTAATATCGGACCGGCGACATTTTGCTCGTGCTCAGAAACGTTTACGTGAAACTTTAGTTTTTTCTTTATCTCATCAGCGAACCTAATTGCTAGTATAGCTTGATGAACATTATTTTTAAATGGTCGTAGCGCGCCAAAGCAACCAACGTTAAAAGCGTTCATCTCAGTGAAGTCAAATTTAAGTAAAGAAGCATGATCCTCAGACTCATAGATATTTGGAGTATATGATACATACTTGTATAGCGGTTTAAGATAGCTGTGAAGTTTTTCGTTATTGCAACTTAAAGTAATCTTCACACCTTTCTTTCTTAAATTAATGTAATCATTCATCCATTCGAAAGCCATTCCTTCGTTAGATAGGAAAGGAATCATTGAATGAAGTCTTATGATCCATTCAACCTTTGGATGTAACTTTGATAGTTCTTCTATCTTGGCTGGTGTGGCCCAAATAGCTTCTATGAAGCAGTGCGTTGGTTTATAAAAAGCAACCTCTTTGTCTATAGCGTTACCATCTACTACTTGTACCACAAAAGATGAGACGCCATTTCTTTGCAGTGCCTTGCTGACAAATCTACAAGAGTTATAGAGGCCATAGGCTCTAGTTTTTGTATCGTAGACAGCACGTTCTTTTACTACAAAAAGCAGTTTGATTTGTGGCTTTGACATACAAATCTAAATACACAAAAGGTGTTCGCGCACAAGGACTTAAGTCAAACATCCAAATTTAATCTCAGATAGCTTCTTATTAAGCATTTTTTCAATTTGAAATATCTTTTCTAAAGCTGAAACTCCAAGAATATCAAATTTAACTCCTCCTAAGGTTTCTATGTCTGAACCCTCGACATCAATTACCATTTGATCTAGCTTGGCAGAGAAAGTCATTGGAAAGTGGTTTGAAAGAGGTTTATCGCTTATAATAATACCTGCGGCATGAACGCTTTCATTTTTTGGAAGCTTTTCAATTCTTATAGCAAAATCAAAGACGTCCTTGTATTGTTCATAGTATTTTTCAACATCTCCAATGTTATCTATGTTCCATCTGATGATGCCATAAGAAGGATCTTCTTCTTGAATTTCACTGAGTTCATCTGAGATTTTTGCCTCTTCAGCAAACAGCTTTGTTATCTCATTTGCCACTTCAAAGTAATTGGTTACGGGTTTTAGTATCCTAAAAGCCTCTTTAATAGCACCTTTTCCTTTGAATCTAGAGTGGGTTATGATGTGAGCTACGCAATCCTTGCCGTATTTGCTTCTTATGTGGTCAATTACATCAGACCTAAGAGACGGAGGTAAATCCATATCTATATCTGGTAGTGAGACATTCTTTGCGCTGTTTCGGCCTTCATTGTAAAATCTTTCGAACGGTAACTCTCGTTCTTTAGCATAAGCTAGTGTTGGATCAGGAATTATTGGATCAATAGAAGACACCCCTATGAGATAGGATATGATTGAACCTGATGAAGAACCTCTGCTATCAGCAGGATAGCCCATAGATTTGATAAAGTCGACAATATCTTTTACTATAAGAAAGTACCCTGATATACCAGCTTGCTTGAATACTTCAAGCTCATGCTTGATTCTGTTTAGGTAAACTTCTTTTAAAGTGTTGTCACCGCTAACCTTAGGTACTATTTTTTCAGCAAAACCGTTTCTGCATATATTCTTCAAGTATTCATCTTGATTGAGAATATCATGATCCTTAATTTTGAAGAGAGGTATCATTGGACGCTCTTCGATTGAAAACTCTTCTATTAAATCTAGAATCTTTTGTGTTTTCTGACCTTCAGGTAAACTACTGGGTAGATGAGTATAGCAATATTTTTCAATAAAAATTCTTGAATCGTCTATGTCTTGAGTCTTCTTATCTTCATCTGAATAGATCATCTTATGGATCTGATAGTCTTCTTGCTTAAGAAAGTGCACATTGTTACATGGTATTGCGTCCGGAAAATCATTCTTAATGTTTCTGCCTAGAACCTTTAGACACGGCAATTTTGAGTAGTCAAAAAATAAGAATGTGTCCTTAAATACCTTCTTGTATTTGTCTAGTATTTTTGTGATCTCTAGTGAATAGTTAGGCTTTAATAACTGTTGACATTCATTTTCGTCATCCGAATTATAAGCCATCTCTGGATTGACGAAACTACTTGTAAATATTTCACTTTTAAGGTCGCCTACCAAACAGATTAAGCCTGAAGAGTATTGATGCATCTCGTTAAGATTTGATCTAGCCTCTCCATGCTCACTGATATTAGACGACGACCTTGCAATAGAAACCAACTTCACCAAGTTAAGATAGCCCGTTTTGTTTTTAGCTATCAGTGTCACTCGACCTATAAAAGAATCTGAACTCCAAACATCTAGCTCACAACCAATAATGGGCTTAATACCTTTGTTTTTGCAAGCCTTCCAAAATGGAACTAGAGCCTTTATATTATTGTGGTCAGTTATAGCGCAAGCTTTACCGCCATTAGATGCAACAAAATTAACGTATTCAACTACGTCTAAAGTGCTATCAAGCAGCGACCATCCTGTATGTACGTGTAGCGGTATGTAATTCATGTTATTCATCAAAGTTATTTCTACGATTGCTAGTTAGCTTATCTGAGCTGACTGCTTTGTTATTTTTTATGCTTGCTATTTGCGATATTGTAGCGTCAATGCCATTACCAATCATATATGAGTGTATTGTATCGCATATGCTACATCCGGCCTGTGTGGTAGTTTTTCCAAAGTAGCAAACGCTTTTGCACTTCCACTTTTCATCAGCCTTGGTTTCCTTGATTCTAGTAGGCAACTGATTCCACTTGACTGATTTAAATACATTTTTGATTCTATCTAGAGTTTCTTTTCTATCGTTATCGTCAAAGCTTACAGTAAACGGACCTCCATCGTTTATAAAATGTATGGTTAAAAGCCTGTGTTTGTACTGTGGAAATATCATTGAGCAAGCCAAGTCATACATTCTAAGTTGTATATCTTTATCTGCTAGATATTCGTATTCTTTAAGTTCTCCGCTGTTCCAACATTTTCTCGAACCGGTTTTCCAGTCTACGATCTCTAAAGTATCTTTATCTACCTCAGTTATAAGATCAATGGTTCCTCTGATTTCATGAGTTCCCTTTTCAACGGTTGATTTAACAATATCGTAATATTCATAAGAAAACTCACCGCCAGTTAAAGGTATCTTAAATTGTTTTTCTGTGTGTAAAACTTTAAGATTTCTTGGGTCATAGCTAGTATTCAATACTTTTTCTATGCTTTTTAGGCAGAATTTCTTGTCGGCTGGCTTAAGCTCAAAGTTTGGGTTTTCCTTTATGTATCTAGCCCAACATATCTCCAAAAGTTTCACATGGTCTGTAATGATTCCAAAGTTCCTACCAACCTTGCTGCCTTTTGCCATAAGCTCTAAAACATGATGAACTATTGTTCCTAAAAGGGCCTTTTTACCACCTTTAGATGGTATTTCCAATACTTGCTCCATAAAAAACTGAAACTCACACCCCTTATATGTATTGATTGACGACGCTCTTAGGAATTTAATGTTCATTGTTTCTCACTATAGTTATAACAGGATCTGAATTTACAATCGTTATTTCGATAATTATATCTGACTTGCCTGATACATAGCTGTCCATTTCCTTTATTTTCTTGGGATTGAACGTGCCGGCAGAAAGAGTCCTTATATTTCTAGATTGCTTCAGTATTTTTTTGAATCTTTCTTTTATTGGATTGGGCCAAGAGTTATCATTATCTTTATAAGGTATAATGACTTCTTGAAGAAGATTATTTTTTGCGCAGATTTCACAAAAGTCCATGGACAAACCATTTTTATATTTTCCTATACATTTGATTTGGTTTTTTGGAAACGATGAAATCAGCTGTTCCAATTTGCTATATACAGATCTTCTTATACGATCTTCCTCATCGTATATATTGGAAAGCTGGATCTCTTTTCCTAATCCAATAATCATATGTATTTTTCTAAAATGCGTTTCAATTCAGCATTTGTTTGTGCCACAGTTAGTTCGTTGTTCTTAATTTCATGGTAATTTCTGACAAGACTGAAGTCATAATTGTCTAAAGCTGTTTCGCTTATGTGCGAATTACTCAACGCGTTTCTATTTAGTTTTATTACTATCGGATCAAATGGGAGTAAAAACTCTATCTCATTTGGAAATCTTGCATCGGATACAATTGCAAAATCTAAATTATCATTATTTATTCTTTCAACCGTAGCTCTTACCCAACAATCTTCATCCATTTTTCTGAATATATCGGTCCCCAAAACCTGCATTAGTTCTCTAGCAGTCATGAAGTCGTCAGAAGTTTTTGGATATTTTTCAATCATCAGTTTGGCTATTTTTCCTTTGCAAAGAGGCAAATCTTTCCATCTTATTTTTGTATTGCTGTCTTTTTGTTCATTACTTCCCCAGCACTGAGTTATGCTTAATCCGAATAATGAGCAACACATTGACTTTAAGGCGCCGGCAAATGGATATATGTCACAGTGATATCCATTATTGCTTAACTCTGATATTAGATAATTTGCAGAAGTATCTTTGCCACTTTGCGCTTTACCAGTTATTATTATGATCTTTGTTTGCATAGCGATTTTTAAGCACACTTAATTGAGGCTTGATAGTTGAATTATAGTCGTTGGAATCAATAGATCCAGGGTCTTTTCCGCTAGGAAGACAAATTTTTTCTATATGCACCAAAGAACCGTATAGTTGCTTTGTTTTATTGTAACCTGAGAGTCCTGCTTCATCAGAATCAAAGCAAACGCCTATACACTTGCATCCTATCGAAAGCAGTTTTTTTAGCTGTGAATTTGACAAAGAACATCCAAAAGTAGCAACAGTGTTTTTAACACCAAACTCCCAAAGACGCCAAAGATCAAAAGGGCCTTCTACAATGATGCAGAATCCTATTTTTTCTATATATTTTTTTGCCTCATGAAAGTTATAAAGCTCGATGCTTTTATTCAGACCTTTTGGATAGTGTCTCCATTTTGGAAAAATAGAAGAGTACTCACCTGTTTGATTTGCCCATTCAGGATGATACGAACCTGTTCTAGAACATTTTTCATATACGCTCCTTCCCGTAAAGCCTATTAAGGCTCCATCTGAATTACGTATTGGAATCATCAATCTTTGATGTTGAAGTTTAGCCCCATTTGTAGATTCGCCGCACTGAAAATGTTGTAAAGTAGATGGTTTAAATTGTCTTTGTTCAATAGAGTGGCATCTAAAGTCTAGTCTATTTAGACAGTCTTCATTTAAAACTTTGTTTTCCTTTAGATCGTAGTTTTCCTTTACTGAGGGTATATATCCTGCCGTAATTTCAGGATCGTATATTATTTCCTCTATCCAAGCTACGGCTTCGTTAAATGACACATGCTTTATAGCCCTGACCAGTCCTAGTATATCGTTTCCAAATTTATTGTGACAGCCATGCGTAAAACACGACCAACAGCATTTGTTTCTATCGTAAGAAAACGCACTGCTGTTGTCACCACCATGTATTGGACAGTTTTGTTGAACGCCCCTATTAGAGATAGAGGAAAAGCCTAATTTTTCTAAAATTAGTTTGTCATACTCACAGGCTAGTTTTTTAATATCAGAAGTCAAAGTCTGAGTCTGTTTGGTCTGAAGCATTGTTGTCATCTAAAACCTCAAAATTAAACTTTCCTTCCGTAAATCTAGATTTATCCATGTCAGATATGATGTTTATGTACTCCGACGAGGAGTCCATACCTTTTCCATATCTAGTTTCAATTACAACCATTTTTCTATCGCCATTGCTTTTACTGTCTCCTGCGGCAATATCTTCGTCTGTTTTCTTTTTGAGGTAAGCCAAACTTGAGCAAAGCCAAAGAATTCGATCACTGCCAGAAACAACACTTGTGTCTTCTTTATTTATTCCGTCTCTGTTTAACTGCACGGTGGCCAATATAGGCACATCATTTTTTACAGAAAAGTTATGGAGCTTTGTTATTAAATCTCCAAGGTATTGGTACTCTTGAAAGTCGCCAAGATCACCTAAGTCCATAGTTTTTAGATAGTCTAGTATGATCAAGCAATCCTTAACTGAGCCATCAGGATTTTTACCTACCTCACTAGACAGCCATCTTCTGCAAACAGAGAAAATCTCTTGGGGCTTCATTCCAGCTACGCTTATGTGATAAAATGGCTTGCTCTTAAACTCTTCTATAGCCGACTCCATGATTGCTGCAGATCTTTCATTTTTTGCAAAATGGCCGGTTTCAATCTCATTCTGAGGTATGCCAGAACACAACGAAGCCCATTTGACTGATTGTGTTTCTTTTTTCATCTCAGTGTCCAAATACAGCACTGGTATATTAGCAAACGATATGTTTTTTGCTATGTTCAAGCAAAAAGTACTTTTGCCTACTTTTGGTCTAGCGCCGACTACATTAACAGTACCCCTTCTAAACCCTCCCCCAATGCAGCTATCGTACCTGGGAAATCCAGTAGGAATACCAGCCATTGTAACAGGGTTCTTCGCTACATAATCAATGTGTCCAACAGCAAAGTCAGCGATGTTGGTGTAGTCGTTTTCTCTTTTTATCTCAGGTATGAAGTTAAATATAGTTTCTTCTACCTTTGAAATAACATCTATGATATCATCGTCGCCTTTAGTATCCAATACTAGGCTGTGAGCGTCCTTTAGCTTCCTACTAAGTTTTCTAACCACATACCAATATTTTACCTTTCTTGCCGCTAGTGAGGCCTCTTGATCTCTGCACACAGGCTCGTCAGCAATGAACGCCATAATTTTGTTAAATGAATCTTTGTCTACAAGATCCCAAATCCCAGAATTTCTGGCGTACGATGCCACTGCTGTCACGGAAAGCTCTGTGAGATTTTCTTTCTCATAAAGCTTTCCAATCGTGGAGAATATTGATCCTATGGTTTTATCATAAAAATGCTCCTCGGAGATATCTGAGAAAACGCTGTAAAACTTTTGCGCGCCTGATTTAAGCGCAAAGTTTAAAACAGCGATTTCTGAAGATGCGTCAGCTTTACTTTGATCTGCACTTGTTGCATTTTGTCTTGGCATTGGCACCTGATTCTAGTTGACCGACAGGGTATTCTTTATTGAAGTCAAAGTCCTTGCCACAAGATTCGCATTTAGTTATCCTAGGCTTATATGGTTCTCGTTTTGTCTTTTTTCTTTTTTCAAGTTTTTTCATAGCGTCTGCGTATTTAGGCATCGAATCCTCCGGCAATTCAAAGTCTTTACTTGATATGAATTGCATACCGTTAGATTCTTTTATTATGTCGGTTGGTTTTTGCTCCAATATTCCATCGTCTTCATCATCCGTCTCTTCTTGAGTTAGATCGTCTTCTTGGGTAAAATTAAACTTAGCAGGAACGCCTTTGCTCAGAATCTCTATCGCCTGTTTTATTTTATCTTTATAGAGACTTAATTCTGAGCTTGGTTCACCACTAATATTATTAAGTATCGCAGGAGCCTTTTCACTGAAAACGTATTCGTAAAAATCCCTTACCAATTCCATATTGTTGGTGATGATTGCCTTTTGAAGTTGTGCCTTTTTATCGTTCATGGAATGATCCTCTCTTTTCTATGGCTAGAGATTTCATGGAGTTAGCCAAAAACTCTATCTTTCTATCAATATCTTCTAGCATTGTTAGTCTAGAAGCAAACTGTATTCTTGCCGCTTCAAGCTCTTTTGCTACAGGATCATTACGCTTGATTATCAAGGTTTTTTCTCCTATACCATATCCTGTGGTATTTGCTGCTTCCCTACCAACAATACTATCAATGTTAGCTTCGCACCAATTGTGAGCTGACTTCACCTTGTTGATTTCTGTTTTAATAAATAAAGCATACTGAGCCAATCTAATGCAATTTATAGATAACTCTTCACCAGCCATGTTCTTCAAATCCCCCCTGCTTAGATTGATTATATTGTCTATTTCTTCGGGTACTGTAAAGTTTAGCTTAACAGCGCCTTGCATCTCATTGATTTTGTCTATTATTCTTGACTTTATGGAGTTCTTTTCTTCAGGCATAGAAATGTTTGCTTGCATCTTTTATAGTCCTTAGCTCTAGTAGCTTGATACCGTTCAAATCACAGAAAAATCTTTTAAGCTCGTCTCTTTGTTTTTGTTCTTCAAAGTCTGCGTTAGATTTATGAAAGTACGGATTCATTTCATCGTGTTGCTCTCCTTGAACCTCAACAGCAAGCTTTCTGTGGGGAATATAGAAGTCGATAGACAATCTTGTTTCAGGAATAGTCACATCCTCAAGGATTGGATCAAGAGGATATCTCTTTTTGATTATTTGACCAATGTCAAACTGAATCTTTGATCGGCAAGAAGCCGCAGATTTCATCGGCCAACTGCTTTCTCTTAAATCCCAGGTGACTATTTGACCAGGATTATTTACAGATTTAACTTTCATAGATTAGGTATTGCCATATTTCTGATTTGGGAATATAAGGAATTATAGAACTCTTTGTTCTTGCGCATGTAATCAATCACACTTGCCTGACCTTGAATTTTTTCTTTGACACCTGGTACGGTGTACCAAGCGCCTGATTTATTAATAATACCAAACTCGCATCCTAGATTAAAAACATCCATGACCTC
>Ga0129333_10000160_pt1 | contig 45317 bp, 30 predicted proteins | sample CPB6_08_DNA_FD_94474 | JGI IMG/M metagenome (GOLD analysis project Ga0129333, IMG submission 94474) | Freshwater to marine salinity gradient microbial communities from Chesapeake Bay, USA - CPBay_Sum_0.6_0.8_DNA | ecosystem: Environmental > Aquatic > Marine > Coastal | place: USA: Chesapeake... | reverse complement strand
ATATATGCTTCATCCGAGTAGCACAGTCACTGATATTAGAGCATTACAGAGGCGGTTGTCCGGTACCTCGAGCTCCGTTCTTATACAACGGCGGGTTAATTTACATATATCAGCATGTAAGTAACCGTGTGCGATCGCTCGCACGTCTTTTTAGCCTTATTAATCCTATTCAAACAACTAAATCGCGGCAATTAGCGATCTTCATCCCGAAGGGTAGTAGTTGAGTGCTCGTTGCAGCGGCGAGTCTTCCGTCCCTGCGTGTATTTCAACCAGGTATAGGGCACACGATGTTAGCTTGTGCTAGCTTAACTGCCTAACTTGTTTTTAATATGGGAATGACTTGGTGTCAGATTGTATTAAGATATTGCTTTTCAAATTTGAATCTAGATAAATTGTGTGCCTTTGCGGCTTTTGCGATAGATGAGAATGTGCCTAAAAATGTTGTGATTGATTTTGCGTTGCCTGGTATATTACCTTTATGGGATTCTGACAATTTTTTCTTTGTTTCTATTGATCTTGTTGTACCTAATCTTGCTTCTCTAACTTTTTGTTTATGCTCTGCTGTTAGTTTTTTACCTGTTTGTGCCTGTGAAATTTTTAATTTAGTTTCTTCTGTAACTGGAGATCTTTTTTTACCTAATTTACCTTTTGTGATATTAGCACAATGCTCTTGCGAAAATTTTTTACCTTTATTTGACGGAGGACAATCTCCTCCTTTATTCAAGTTCCATCCTATATTTTTTGTTGGACGGAGATCTTCTTCAAATGTATAGCAAGCGTCAATATCGCCGGAAAAGATAATAGACTGAATTAACTCGTGTTTATCAATAATTCTTTCTAAATATTTGTTGTGGTGCGTACCTTTTTTAGCATCGTTTTTATGTTCCCACAAACGCTGTTTTGGATCAATTGAAACACCTATATATCCTTGAGAATGAATATCTGTGTGCTCTGGTAAGTGCAACCAATAGACATAACACTTTTCAGTATTATAAATAGACATGCTGATAGTTCCTTCTAAACTGTTAGAGCGGGTGGATGTTGACGCATCGCGACTCGCACTACTATTTATTACAGTTTGAATTTTCTTACCTTCACTGATATCCATCCGTTGTACCACAAATCCTCGTTTAATAAAACATCGTGCTCAAATTGATATTTTGCCTCATAATATGATAATTCATTTTTTGAATTACAATATCTTAAAATCTCTCGCTTAAAATTAGACTCGCCCAGTGCTGCGACATCGGCTTTTAACTCATCTGAACTAGACCAGTAAGTGAGCCAATCGCTATCTATTTTGCTTCTGATCTTCTTTTTCTTTTTGTTACCATTTTTAAGTTTTACTGTTCGTACTGTAGTTTTTGAAAATTTGGCTAATTTTTTCCCTATGTATTTGCGCCCAGATACAGTATTCGTTATCAAATACACAAATCCTACACAATCTTCAGGAAGTGATTCCACAAGAGTGGATTCGAATAGCCAAGACATACAGCATTAATTATGCCTTGTAGTCTAGATTGCAATAAAATGTTATTTCCTCTATACATGTGTTTGGGCTCAAAGTTTGGGCATATTTTATAAAATTAGATACTGCGTCTAGATCAATTCCATTTTCTGTCCATGTGGGTCTACTACGACTAAGTTCAGTATCTAATCGATCCAGTGTAATCAGTGTGGTTTTAAACGATACTGCATTTGCTTTAAATGCTGCTGTGCCCTGTCGACTAGCATGTTCTAAGGCTGCTTTTGCTACACGATAAGTTTCAAATCTTGGTTCTGGAGCCACGACAGTTTTATTGCCCACGCTACCAATATTAACTATCCATCCAGATTTATCGGCGTTTTTCCACGCATCGTAAACAGCAAAATACACCTGTGATTGAGCAAAGTTGGCCCATGCCTCTTGCGGAGGACCATCAAATGCGTTATTGACAAACACATCGTAGTCCAAGCTCATTGCAGCAATCACATCCGCATTGCGGGTAATATCAATGCCGTCTGCACGACTAATGCTTGTGCCTGCAAATTGTTCAACTAGGTGTTTACCTAGCCCTCTATTGCCGCCTGTTACCAACATCTTCATCTAATAGATCCTCCTTGATCCCATACTTTTGTAAATTTTTCTCCGCAAGTCATCGCACATTCCATTAGTTTTTGTTTGCCATCCCAACGACTTACTAATTCATTCCAAAAATCTGACATAAACACATATTCTAAACTGTGCTTGTTGATGTCTAGATCGTCGCGATATCGACCAACGAATTCTTGCACTTGATTGTACCCGTTATAAAAATGTGAATCGTTTGCACCTGGCAGGTATTCACGATTGAAAAATCTTGCATCGTGTAAATTGTGCTCAAAAAAGTTGCAAGGTAAAACCAAACCTTCTGCAGTAATCACAACTTTGTTTCCTAACAGTGCGTCGCATTTGACAGCAGTTTGTTTGAGATATGTTTTGAAGCTTCCGTGTATATTCTTTAATACTTCTATTTTTTGCACAGAAGGATTTTTGTATTCTTCTTCATCGGGCGGTTCTAGCACATATTCCTGTGCTCCGTTTTTATCTAGAACAGGCCAGTGCAAATATTCATGTTCGTGGGTATGATTGTAAAATCTACCTGTCTTTCTAGCCAGGAAATTAAAAAATCCGTATTCTTGACTTCGTTTTCTTGCTTGATCAACCTGATGTTCATTGTGCTTGAAAACAATATAATTCCATTGAGCCCGACCTCCTGCATCGATAAAAGCTCTAGCGTTACGCATAGCTGTTTCGTATTTTACATTTCGTCTATACAAATGTAAAGTATCTTCCAGCCCGTCAAAGCCAAAATCAATTTGGCCGTATCCGTTCATTATAGTGGCTATTTCTTGCCAGTAACTGGCATCGTGTACTCCGCCGTTGGTATGAATATACAACCAAAGCTTTGAATTTTTGTTTCTGAAGTCCTGTAATATATCCAAGAACTCTGGATGCATTATGGGATCACCGTAACTGCCACAAAAAAATATTTGATTCAACTGTTGACAATGATCTACACCAAATGCCGCATCTATTGCTGATCTATCTAAATGAACCAACGGCAAATAAGGATTCACTCGCCCACCTTGAATGTTCCTGGGGCATTGCGGGCAAGCAGCATTGCAGTAGGTTGTAATTTCAAGTTGATATTCTTTAATATTATCAAATTTAAACATCGGGCAAATCTTTAAAAAAATTCTTGGCTTCTTGCAAGATGCTGGCGTTGGTTTGAAAAATTGTATTATCTAATTTTGGCCCGTGTTTGCGACTGGCAATAAGCCACGGTAATACCGGAGTTACAAATTCGTATTTCCAGGTTCCGTTATGTCCAAGATACAAGTTCGGACAGATATAGTAAGGTTCATTTTCCGCATGATGCATATAAACCGGAAAAAACTTACCATCCCACAACTCGCGTTCTAAATCAACTTCGTCAAATGCTATGCGTTGAATCTTCACGTGGCGATCAATTACAATATTTCCTTGATCGTCTTGCTTGTGATGATGCGGCTCCTTGCCATAATGAACGATTTTTAAATCATGTCCGCCATTGGGCAAGTCAACATCAAACTCAAAAGTTTCCTGTGCATCGCCATTATATAATGTTATGTAATCGTCAATGATAATTTTGAGCTTGGGTATGCCCAATCTGCGCTCAACAAAAAAATCAATTGCCAATTTCAATGTATGACTCCGGCAAGTTTTGATAGACGCTCTTGATACTTGTCCATCATGACTTTCATTTGATCGTCGCCCTTCCAAAAAGTATAACCCAAATTAACAGCATGTTCTTGTGCTGCAATTCTACGCATGATACGTTTTTTGTAAGTAAGAGTTGGGTTATCTTCACACATCCATTCTGTGCCGTGCGGCCTAACACCATTGACCCCTGTTATTTTAAGTGTGTTTGGGTGTTCATACATTTCTGTACCTTGTTCGATTGTCAGTGTGGTTCCAAGATTTACACCTATTATGGTGCCGTCGGCCACATACTTTTGATATCGGGTCAACATGTCCAAAGTGTCTTGAAAGTCTTGATCTGTTTCCGTGGGAAAGCCTACTATGATTAAAAAATAAACTTGTATTTTGTTTTTGCTATACTGCTCCATGTTGTAATCTAAATCCTCACCGGTGTAACCCTTGCGCATGTGAGCTCGGATCCGATCGCTACCAGTTTCAACACCTATTACCATGGTATCTGCTCCTGCTGCTGCCATTGCTTTGAAATCAGCTGGTTTAAATGACTTTCTACCGTGTACAATTGCATGACTACTATAGGTAAAGTGCCTATCAGGATAATTATTTTTCCTGTAGTATTCTACTAGAGATTGATTAAAAATCCTAAAATCTTTTATACTCCCATTACAAAGAGCATCGTGGAAAAAATAATTTTTTACGCCGTACTGCTCGTAGTAATGAATCATTTCGTTGGCCAGTCTATCACCACGTTTGAAACGAAACCCGCCGGCCATAGTAGGAATATCACAAAATACACAAGTTCTCACACAGCCTCTACTGGTTTCCATTGGCAACACTCCAGTGTCATAACCACTTTGATATTTTAATATATCAAAATCTGAAAAATCCATAAATGCATGATCTTGCACTACGCTACGCTCGGCTAAAAAATCAGTATCTATTCCTGGTGCAAGATAATTGCCTTTCACTATCTCGGGTATTGTTGTTTCTGCTTCGCCGCGAATCCAATGATCAATCAATCCCTTGTTTTTTAAATAGTGTGCAAAATCTGGTCGAGTGCTATAACTACCATTCTCTTCTCTGATCAATCCTTGTCCTCCAACAATAACTTCAATGGACAAAGTTTGTCTCAGTTTAGACAAAAATTCTTCAGTGAATCTTTGTGATTGCCAACTGAATACACTGACAAACAATTTTGTGGGTTTATATTGTTCAACTTTACTAATCCAGTTATCAATAAAACTATCAAAATGTTGTTTGGCTGGATCGCCGAGTACTTTGTTTTTGACAAATAAAAAATCATCAATTTCTGTAAAGTATTCAATTGGAATCTGATTTTTAAATTCAGTAAAATAATCTATGTTAATATCTAATACTTTACTTGTTTTGCCGCAAGAAGTTAATAGGCTTTTTATTATTGCCGGAGCAGCACTAGGACGCAAGGCTGCAATTCTTGGTACAGTTAAAATTACAGCATAAGTCATGACATTTCGACGTCGGTGTTATAACTAGTAAATCCATTTTCTTTAACTACAGTTAACACATTGTTCACACGCCCGGCCAGTTCATCTTTATGACTCACTAGCCAAACCGAACGATTACCTTCTCTACTCATTTTCTTAAGAATAGCTAGACTGTTTTCTACACCTGAACTGTCCATACCAGTGTCAATCACTTCGTCAATGAACAGCAAGTTGATGGGTTGATATAAACTTTCCCATACATCTCGGAATGCCCAACTCAGCGACAAGATTAATCTATTGCGTTCACCGCGACTCAAGTTATCAAAGTCCAATTCACGGCCCAGTTCTTCAATGCTAACAGACAGATCATTTAGAAACTTTACAGTGTGTGGTAAACCAATACGATCCAAATATTGACTTAGTCTAGCATTTAGATAACTCAAATTTTGATCAATAATGCGTTTGCGTATAAAACTATCTTTGTTAGTTAACAGTTTGAGTAAGAATTCTTGGTGTTCACGCACACTGGCAAGCTCGTTAATTAGATCATAATTGACTTCTTCCAATGCCTGTGTTTCCATTTCTCTTATTTGTTCTTCATAAGGGTCTTGGTCACTACGCTTTGTAGCAAGTTGTTGCTGTAAGTTTGCTACAGTATTTCTATGATTGATAGCGTCTTCTTTATTATCATAAAATACTTGAGGTGGCCGGCCAGGATCGCCCAGTAGTTCTAATACACCAATGTGTGTCTGCAACTGCTCATCGTTGGTCAGATACTGTAGTGCTGTTTCTCGTGAAGCTTCTCTTTTTTCATTTAGCACCTCTTCGTGCTTGTTGTCATGCATCGGCTGTCCGCAAGCATAACATTCATGTTTTTCTAATGTTTCAATCTCTTGTTTAAGTTTGTCTAACTGCTTGAGCAATTTTACTTGATCAGATTCGCATGCAATTTTCCATTTGGTAGTTTCTTTAATTTTATTTGTTTTTTCATTGTATTCGTCGAGCGAATCGTGATTGCGTAATTCTTGTTCGATATCTAAATCCCCAACCACCTCAAGAGCTTTTTCTAACTCTGCGAGTTCGTTTGATTGCTTAGTTCGCCACAGCGTTTGTCTACGTCGAGTGGCTTCGATTTGTTCTTGAATTCTAGTATTAGCATCTGTTACTGCTTTGATACGATATTCTTCTTGCGTGATTGCATCCCGGGTGGATTTTAATTGTTCTTTGAGAGCATCTGCTTTTTCACTCAACATTGTGATACCAAGCAACTGTTCAATGATAGTGCGCTGATCATTTGCTTTCAATGCCAGAAATGGCTCGGTATAAGTGTTTAGTGCTACAATGTGTTTGAACATGTCATGACTCATACCAAGCATGCGTTCAATCTCTGCTTGTGTTTCTCTTGAGTCGCCTTGACTCTCGTCTGTGATCTGTTGTTCTTGTCCGCCTACATAAAACGCCATGGTGTTGGGTTTACGACCACGCTCAATTCTGTAGTCAATGCCGTCCCGTTCAAATTCAATTGTGACCAACATGTTCTTGCCGTTGGTTTTGTTAATAAGATTATCTTTTTTGATATTAGTCAGAGCCGACCCATATAATGCATAGCTTAATGCATTAATGATTGTAGTTTTTCCTGTGCCATTTCTTGCACCAGTGTCGTCGCCGCCTAGATCTAAGTTTTGCCCTAGCACAAGAGTAAGATCTCGGCGGTCAAACTGAACAGCCTGAGTACTATTACCCACACTCATAAAATTCTTAACTGCTAGTGTTTTGATTCGAAACGTCATAGGTTCCTATAGATATCTAATAATAAATTCTTATTATACTGCTCACTTTGAATATTAGTAAGTTGATTGGTAACAATAGTATCTACACTTTCAAACATAATGTTACCGGTAATATCATAATTGATATCTTCACTTACTACTTTTTGGGGAATCAGGGTAATTTCTCTCAGACCGTACGTGCTTACAAATGTTTCTTTGATAAATGTAGCTTCTTCGTAACTAACATCTACATCCAAATTAACACGCACATGCATGCCCTTTTGCAGCAGTGCGTCTGTGTTGGTAAGAACGTCGCTGAGTTGATACACACGATATCTAGGTTGATCGGGCCAGGCATGATACTCAGGCTCCGCACCCCACTCCAAGATCATCATGCCGCGTTCGTCGTCGTGATTGTCTGCGTAATTATGCGGAAAACAATTGCCAATGTAAGTGATGTTGTTGTGGGTCTGTCGCTTGTGAAAGTGTCCAGTAAACACACGTTCTACACCCACAAAGTCCTCTCTTTTGACATCACCGTGATCAGGCATTTGAACCATGGCATTCATGTAGAAGTGTGGCAGTTCAAAATGCCCAAACATGTATTTGGCATTCAGCTTAGGAATCCGTTTATGATCGTCGCCAACCAACCAAGGAGCAATAACCACGTCGCCGCCGATATGCCAATCATTACAAATATGAATGTTAGGTAAGTTCCGTGCCCACGCAACACTTTGGACATCGCGTTTGTCGCGATAATAAAGATCGTGATTGCCAGGAATAAAATAAACAGCTTCAAAATTGTCATTCAAATGCTCCAATGCACGAAGGCTATAGTTGAGAGTGACAATGTTGATACTTGCTCGATTATTGTGCCAGTCTCCTAAAAAGAAAGCGGTTTCGCAACCTTCCTCTTTGGCCTTTGCTGTGAACCATTTGATAAAATTTAAACAATCATCATTGTGTGTCTGACTGTTTGATTTAAGGCCAAAATGGATATCTGTGCAGACTGCTGCTCGTTTATATAGATTAGACATCGTTATAGTTTACAGTCTTTTAATAGGTAATTCAAGTTTTTATTTGCTCGAGCCACGGAAATGTTTCTTTCCAATTGGTGCCGCGCCGAGAATCAAGTGAGGTCAAGTAGTTCTTTAGTTCATTGATTTTTTCGAAATTATGACAGCCAAGACTACTTTGTTTGGCTATACCTTTCATGACTTCTTTGTTGCTCACATGGCCTTCTGAACTTACTGGCATCAAGTCCAGTATTTCTTCAAAATCTGCTTTGAAAGTGTCACCTGCAAATATGTATAAATTATCCTGCATGCCGGAAGTGTTAAAGCTGTGCCAAATTTTAGTGGAATAACTGCTTCCGTCGTCATTGACAACATCCAATTGATTTTCATTCCACTGATTTATTTTCTTAATAAGTGCAGGCATAGACTTGATTGTAAGTGCTGATATTGCACTGTTTATTGACACATCTATCCAGGGTTTATTTAACAAAAACTCAAAGTTTTTCTCCCATAAACTCAAACTTAAACCGTATCGAACATATTCTTGTTCAATGCTCCAACAATCCAAACTGGCCGTTAGACTTAGTTTAGAAATTTTATTTTTTTTAGATAATGATTCAAACTTGTTAATGTATCTAACAAATCTTTCATGGGGAATATTGATATTTGTAATAATGTTTATGACAAGATTGGGATGACCATATTCGTCCCAGAAAGCAATACTTTGGTCTAATTCATCTAATAGAAATGGTTCTCCTCCTAAAATATGATACCTTCGTATTTTCTTGGCATTATCATTGGTTTTTAAAAAATTCCACAATCCGTCCAACATTTTTGTGTAATGGGGATTGTGTTGTTCTTCGGCTACACTAAATTGATAGGTGCTGTTATTTTTTTCATATAAACTGCCAAATTTTTTATTTTCGTCCACCCAACGGCTACTGAAATGCGGTCCACAATATACACATGCCATGTTGCATGTATTTTTAAAGTACACCTCTAGAATAGTAGGAGTAACTGCGGTGGCACTGGGATTTTCTAACAATTCAGGCGGAATTAATTTTATATCTACCAGCCTATCAAGCTGTGAAAGCCTATCACTGACGCCACCGGCATCTTCTACATCTTTACAATATTCGCAGCCTGCACCGGGCCAACTACCTTGTAACATCAATTCTCTTGCTTGTATTTTTTCTGGAAGATTGTGAAAATTATCAAATTGATCAGGATCTATTGCATGCTTAATTACTCTGTGACACGACGAGCTTGTTCCGCTTTGCAAAAAAACTGTACTCCATGCCCATTTTAACAAGCAGGCTTTTTCTGATTTTATTGGAAAAGTAATTCTATTCATTCAAAATTATTTATAGACAATATTTTAGGACATTGCATGGTATATTTCTTGGTGAAATTCTCTAAAATTTTGTCGACGTCTTTGATCCAATGTGTTTATGTATTCTATAAATTTCTTACCAGACACTGGCTTAGAATTTTTCATCCGTAGCCAAATAGAATGTAATTCCGCTTGCGAGTGGTTGCAATATTTTTTTTCTACAAGTTCTTTGACTTTTTCTGTAACATTATCTATACACAAATAATCTGGATTTTCCAAATACCACCAAATTATTTCAAAACAGTTTTTGTTTGCATAATGCACAAGTTCATCTAGATAGAGTAAATTTTGAATATTAACTGTGGGAGATAACTTGACAAAAAAATTATCATTTTTTAAATTTGAAAAAAGTTTTACATTTTCATCAACTTTGTCCCATTGGCCTCCTCTTTGAATTTCAAATTGTTTGCCAATCGCATCAATACTGATCAATATCTCTATTTGTCCAAATTGTTTTAGGTATTCAATCGAGGAACTTGGGTATACACTACCGTTAGTATTAAATTCTAATCTGATTTTGTTTGCATAATTTAAATCTATCAAGCTTGATAAAAATTTGTCGAGATGAGGCCATAAAAAAGGTTCTCCGCCCACTAACCTTATTGTTTTAATATTTTTAAAGGTTTCTTCAACATTGTTTAATAATAAATCATTATGATAACTGTTTTGATCAACTGATAATTTAATGATTTTTTTAATTGTGTCAACTTCTTGAGAAGTTTTAGCATGTGTCATTTCTTCAGTTGCAATTTTAGAGCTAGTCATTGGATTGCATATCCTACAACTAAAATTACACACAACACTGGGAGCAATTTGTATCTCTTCCAGCTGGGGAGAATCAATCAACTCGAAGTCCAAGTTTTTTTTGTACTTTTCTAAATAATATTTTCTAAGACTAGAGTTTTGTATTGATTCATGATGCCAACAAACTTTACATTCGTCCAATGCCTGTCCTTGTAGCATCTTTTCTCTAATGTCTTGCATTCTTTTGCTAGAGAAGATTTCTACCAAAGTATTTTCTTTGATAGTACTAACGGGGTCAGATTCAAATTTACAACAAGGTACAACATTATTATTAAAAATTGATAATGCAGAAAACGGTAATGCACACAATGTATCATAATTTTTAGCAAAATTAGATACTGTGAAGGTTTTGGTTTTTTCAATAGGAATAGTTATCTGTGGAATAACTAAATCTGGTTCATTAAATTTGTCACGTGCAATTTGTAATTTTTTAGAAATATCAAAGGGAGTACAAAAAAGTATAAAAAAATTTCCAATGTCGACACTTTTTATAGCACGTTGGATATGATTGACAAATTCTTGTTCTAGATCATACGAGCTATAAAAAATCAATCTTTGATTGTTTTGAAATTTTGATTGATAGCAGCTGGTTAAAAAATGAAATATAGCGCCATGAGTAGATCTATAATCAGCTAGATCTTCAAAACAAATTAGGTCATATTTTTTACTTAAAGTTGATCTTAGTTTTTCTAAATTCATTTACTTCAATCATCACTGTACTCGCCGGACTGGGGATTTCCGCCCCACGATCCCATGCCTTGTCTGGTGTAACTAGGAGTTAGTCCGTTCATTTCGAGAATATCGTCGCGTAAGTTCTGATTACGCTTCTCGATATTAAGAACCCGAGTAAAACTATTAGTGATAGCGGCAGTATAATAGGCAAAAGGATTTTGTGACTTGCTCTCATCGAATTGTAGTCCAATCTGCGATAATTGTAATAGTGCTTGCGATCGCATTTCATCATTGTAAGTGTAGCCGCGCCAATTACTGCGTGTGGCATACCGTTCGCACAGCTTTATAAACATGTGTGCTAGTTTATTAGTCATTGTGCCATGATCTCTGCAGAATTTTCCATTCTCTAGGTCACCTTGCCAATGGCTTTTTCCAACACAATAGGGTGTACCATCTTCGTCAATTTTGTAATGCTGAAACGGGGGAAAATTTACTTTCATATACTTTCCAGTTGTGGCACTTGCATCGTCGTATTCTGTTATAATTGGTTCTGCATCGGGATCAATTGGTTTACTTTTTTTGCTGTCCATTGGAATGTGATCCCACGCCATTATTCTAAATACTACATCTACGTCGGCCACTTTAGATAATTTTACTGTAAAATCATCTAAACGCAGTTTCTCAGTTGACTGACTTTGTGCTTTGTCATACTCGACTCTTGTTAATCTTTCGGCTCGAGCTTTGCGTCCCAGCATGATATTTTTCTTGTTAATTTTATCCACTGATGGCAGAATCAAGTCGTAATCCGCATCTTCTTTGGTTAAAAAACTACAGTAAGTTGTCTTACTTTTATGGATTTCTTTAAGTATATCTCTGTTGTTAAGATAATTGTGTTTCATTACTATCCTTTAAATATGCAGTTAATTTAGCAAATAAATAACAAAAAAGCAAGAGGATTTATATGCCAAGCATTTTTCCGCCAGGAGGCTCGCTCAAAAATTTAGCAGCCACTGGTTTTAATAAAGTCAAAACAGGATTGAATAATCTTGGGTTACGACCAGGTGCATTATTACCGGGTGGTTTACCCATTTCTGCTGCCAAGAACAATAGTAGTACTTCTGTGCAATTTGCTGATTCTGGGCAAGATTGGCGTGTAAAAGTTAGCGTCGCTGCCGGATCTGGGGTACTGTATGATATGTCATCTGCAGGCATCATGGAACCAATCAAAAAAACCAACGGAGTTATTTTTCCTTACGCACCCAGCCTAACGATACAACATCAAGCCAGGTACAATACACAGCCTTTAACACACTCTAACTACAACAACTATTTTTACGAAGGAAGCGAAGTTCAATCTATACAAATTACAGCAGACTTTACTGTTCAAAATTTAGCAGAAGCTGCGTATTTTCTTGGTGCTTTGTATTTTTTTAGAGCTGCTACCAAAATGTTTTATGGCGAATCTGGCAAATATCAAGGAGCTCCGCCGCCAATTGTTTATCTAGATGGATATGGTACACACTATTTACCACATGTGCCCTGTGTTGTAACAGGTTTTAGTCATACTATGCCTGCAGATGTGGATTATATTGAGACTTCAACTGCACTAGGAAGCACAGATAGATCAACTTCTCCGATACAAAATTTGAAACCACCAACAATGCCTTCGACAATGGGCGGATATGCGCAGTCGGCAACTGGAGCCGAAGGACGTACCAGTGTCAACTCTGCGGGATCTGCTTCCAAGTATTCAAACAGAGTGCCCACAAGTAGTCAATTCACAATTACCTTTCAACCTGTGTATAGCAGAAATTCACAGCGAGCATTTAATGTGGAATCTTTTGCCCGGGGCGAGTTACTGACTCGAGGATATTTATAATGGCTAAAATACAATACAAAGCATCTAGCCCTTATTTTCAAACTGGTACGTACGGTATATTTTTAGATGTAATGACCAATCGTTCTATTACAAAAAAAACCAACGACACTCTTTACGAAATAGATAGCGTTTACGAAAATCGTCCTGACTTGTTGGCATACGATCTATACGGAGATTCCTCTCTGTGGTGGGTGTTTGCTCAACGCAACCCTGATGTGCTAAAGGATCCGTTGTTTGATTTTAAAGCCGGCTACAGAATCTATATTCCACAAAAAACTACTTTACAGCAAGATCTAGGAATTTAAATGACTTTAGATGCATCACAATTTGTTGAACCAGTGAGCACCTCTGGTATTATACAAGTAGGTAACCCGGGCATAGACAGTCCGGCTAAAACTGCTCAGGCCAATCAAACTACACCTGCCAGTCAGACAACTAACATCTTACACAATTTCACTGGATACACCTACAAGATCAGCTTGTTTCTATTGACATCGGATGATTATAATCAACTTAACGAAGAACCTAGCAAGTTTAATCCAAAATATTTACTAATCAGTTCCGGTGGCGGAATTCCCGCTGACGCAGTTTCGGCGGGTACAAACTGGCATCCTGATTTTCAAGAAGATTTTTACTTTGATAATTTAACTTTAAAAACAGTTGTTGGATTAAATTCAAGAAGCAAATCAAGTAACATGGTAGACATAAGATTTACGATAGTGGAACCATATGGCATGAGTTTACTAGACAGATTGCTTAGTGCGTGTCAGACGACATGCGACTGTCCAAACTACGTGGATCAGCCCTATTTGCTTCAAGTAGACTTTTTGGCCAACCCCACCGAAGCAAACACATTTGGTATTTCTTCTCATTTGATAGACAGAAAACGTGTTGCAATTAAATTCAATGAATTCAAAATCAAGCCCGGAGTCAACGGTACTACTTATAACGTAACAGCTCGCCCTTACAATCATACAGCATTTGACATGAGTGCAGCCTCGGTTCCGGTCAACTTATCAGTTGAAGCCAAAACTGTAGGTGATTATTTTGACAGTAGAGAAGAATTACAAAGAATTTTTGATCAAAGCGCAACAAAAGAAGAAGAAAGAATAGAATCTGAATTATCTAAAAATGTCAGCCTATATGCAGCTACCTCCGGAGAGGGAAATGCTGAAGAAACGGCCAATCGTCGCAGAGAAGAATTACGAGCCAGCGCATTTTATTCTACAAAAAGTTATCCAGCCGGATTTAACACCTATTACAAAAATGTTGCATACCAAGAAGGTCGCAGTGAAAATCCCATGTTCCAGGTGTTGTTTAAGATACATCCAGATATAGCCAATTCGCCTGTCATTGACACAAACAAAATGGATGTTAAAAAAACAGTAATGAGCGATCCAAAGAGTCAAATAAAGGCTACAACTGCCACGGGCACTGACAAAGATTTTAAAAACAAAGGTGTTTTTATGGTCAATGCCGGTACTGATGTGGTATCGCTGATTGATCGAGTAATGGCAGCTAGCGAGTATACTCAAAATCAAATTGTTAAAGCTTCGCAAGCCGAGACAGTTAACGACTCCAACCGAGAAACTGAAAGCAAAAAATATGCTAATGTAAAATGGTATAAAATTATTCCAAGTGTTACACTTGGTTTGTACGATAAAAAAATTAAATCTTATAGCAAAGTTTTATCGTATTCTATATTGCCCTACGAAGCCGGTAATTTTTATCATCCGGATTTTGCACAAACCAAACTCAGCAGTAAAAAATGTGTAAGGACCTACAACTATTATTACACTGGCCTTAACACTGACATAATTCAACTTGATGTAGATTTTGACGCAACTTTTTACACCGCAATAACTACATTTACACGGCAACTTGAATCTACAAACACTTCAGAAGGTGCTGAAAAAATCAGTGAAAAAAGCCTAGACACTGCATCTAGTCCAGATACTAAACCGTCATGGTTGCCTAAAAGAATTGTTGTAACTCCACAAGATACTCAACAAACTTCGGGCACAGGTGGCAGCGCAGAAATTGCCACAGTGAGCAGCGTGGCCAAAAGTTTGTACAGCAGTTTTCCACGTGGCGACATGCTGAACATTCGTGTGAAAATGGTTGGTGATCCTGCTTTTATCAAACAAGATGATACACTATATCAACCAACATCAAAAGACTACGAAAAAACAACTACCAAGATCGGAGAACAGCCAATTAATGAAGCTGGGCAGATAATATTTGACAACGAAGAAGTTTATGTACAGCTTATTGTAAAAGGTGCAATTGATATAGATGATACAATAGGTATCACAAATAAAGTAGTCAAACTTTCCAATGGACAAAGCACTACAGGATCGTTTAGTGGATTATATAAAGTACAAATTGTAACATCTGAATTTTCAAAAGGCAAATTTGAACAAACTGTGGAAATGATACGTGTTCCGGATGATCTAATTGAATCCGACGACTCGGCTGGGGTGACAAAATTCAATTCAGGCTCACCAGTAAACACCACAAACAGTGTCAACAACAACAGCAGTAACTACAGCGGCTTTAATCAATCAACGTTGTAATAAACAAGTGAAAAATAATGAAAGATAATCGAGCAGGATCTAAATTACCAACTTGGTCTACCAGAGAGTCGGCGTCGGGTGTCAGAGTAGATTCTGGTCCACACCTGGCAATAGTAAAAAACAATTCTGATCCGGCCAGACTGGGAAGATTACAAGTTTTTATTCCTGATCTAGGTGGCAAAGAAGAAGAACCTGGCAATTGGTATACAATAAACTATTCAAGTCCTTATCTTGGAAGCACAAGAGGTACTCAATCGGCCGACGATAAAATATTTGGCAACGAAAATCAAACTTATGGGTTTTGGGCTGTACCCCCGGATATAGATAATTTTGTCTTGGTAGTTTTTGTAATGGGCGATCCAATGCGAGGATACTATATAGCATCAGTGCCTAATACTCCGGCATTGCATATGTTACCGGGCATTGCAAGAGCAATCAATAGCAACGAAACTATAGCACAAGATCCTGCTATTAAAGGTAGAGTTGATACCGCAACTGATTATTTGCCAGTAACAGAACTGAACACTAACAATCTTGAGCGTGACAACGCACCTAATTTTGTTACTATTCCAAAATCTGCTCATGTACCACAGGCCAATATTGTTCTCGCACAAGGTCTGGAAACCGATCCCAAGAGAGGAACAATTACTAGTAGTGCGCAACGTGATGGACCAAGCCAAGTTTTTGGAATAAGCACACCAGGACGCACTATACCCGATACCACTGACTTTCCTAATATTGAAGAAATACCAATAACAGTTTTACAAAGTTTTGCAGCTCGCAAAGGCGGACATACATTTGTCATGGACGACGGAGACATTGCAGGAAAAGACAATCTCGTCAGATTACGCACTGCCGGTGGCCATACAATTTTAATGCACGACACTGAGGATATTTTTTATATCATTAATAAAACAGGCAATGCTTACGTAGAATTAACAAAAAATGGAAGCATAAACGTTTATGGCCACAGTGATTTTAATCTTAGAACTCGTGGCAACATAAGTTTTCATGCAGATACAAATATTAACATACACGCAGGTGATACTTTAAAAATATATGCAGCAAACAATATTTTAAGTGAAACAAAAGTTTCTAAGGTAACTGCAATCGATGATTATCAATTGAATGCAGGAAAGGTAGGAATAAAAAGCGATACTTTTATTTCTTTGCAGTCAACAACAGGAGGTTGGCTTACCAAAGCTGATCTTACACTGAAAGGAAGAAAGATTTATCTCAATACAAATACTCCTGATTTACCCAGTACCAATCCGCCGCTGGAGTTTTATAAACAAGTCAATACAGAACCTGATTCAGAAAAGAAAAAATGGAAAAAGACTACAGCGAAGTTTAACAGCATTTGTCCGTTTACACCTACACACGAACCCTGGGCTAGAGCAACAGGAGAATTAAAATTGAATAACGGCAGCATAGTGCCATCCAGTCCCCAAACACCGGAAGAAACATGAACATAGGAATAAATCAGGCCGCACAACAGCCGTTGCTAAAATCAGCACCCAGGAGCACGTTGACTTCTAACAATGCACCCAGGACTTCGGATATCTCCAAGGTAAACGATACTATTTTAACTTTGAGTGCTTTTGAAGTAAAATGCCTTATGTTGCAAATTGCCTACATGGAGAGCGATTCTAATGTTAGTGTGATTTCTGGTGATAGACTAGGACAATATCATTTATCTGATTATCTATTAAAACAATACGGATACAAAGATAGTGTTGGTTGGACTGGTTTAGATGGAATTGATACTCAGGAACTGTTTTTAGACAGTCTCGCGGTACAAGACAAAATAATGATTAGATTTTTTAACGAAAATTATGCCAAGTTGATACAAGCTGATGCCATCAGAGAAAATGATACTAAACCAACTATTGCAGGCATGCTTGCAGTATCATATCAGTTTCAAGATGCGGAAAATCCCACTACTATACAAACTGGTAAAGTATCTAGCACTATCTTGGCACAGATTCAACAAGAATCAAACAGCAATTACAATGCGGTAAAATCTAAAATTTGGAGAGATGAAGGCAGTCAGCTGGATAATTTGGGTAGAACAGCGTCTCTTTTTTACAATGCTGGAAAATACGCAATACAAAATTTAGCAGCAGATTACGACAACACCTAAAATAAATATTAACATGGCAAACAAATATAGAGGATTGAGTACAATAGGCGCTTCAAAAAAGTTCCGCCTTGTTGATTTTGATTTAGTTAAACAAGATTTAGTTAATCATTTTAACATCAAAAAAGGCGAAAAATTGATGCAGCCAAATTTTGGGTCCATTATATGGAATTGTCTTTATGAACCACTCACTCCCGAGGTCAAAGCAGCAATTGCTGAAGATATCAGACGCATCATCAACTACGATCCTAGGTTACAGGTCGATGAAGTCATAGTCAACGAATTTGATCAAGGTCTACAAGTGCAGATTGATTTGACATATCTGCCAGGAAATTTTGCTGATAGTTTAATTTTAAACTTCGACGCACAAGCCCAGAATCTAACAGTATCATAAAAGTACCAGATATTTTAATCGATAAATACTGGACGTAGGATACTTTTATGGCCTTAACAACAAGACAAACCAGTTTACTAGTTCAACAAGATTGGACCAAAGTTTACCAAACTTTCAGAGAAGCCGATTTTCAAAGCTTTGATTTTGAAACTATTCGTAAATCAATGATTGAATATCTACGAGCTTATTATCCAGAAGATTTCAATGATTTTACTGAAAGCTCAGAATACATTGCCTTAATTGATTTAATTGCATTTTTAGGGCAAAGTTTGGCCTTTAGGACAGACTTGAATTCACGAGAAAATTTCATTGATACAGCAGAACGTAGAGACAGCGTCCTTAAACTAGCAAGATTGCTTAGTTATTCGCCCAAAAGAAACGTTCCTGCATCAGGATTACTTAAAGTAGACAGTGTTAGTACCACCGAGACTTTGTTTGACAGTCAGGGTACCAATCTTAATAATCTTATAATAAACTGGAACGACACCACAAATGACAACTGGTTAGAGCAGTTTACCGTTGTGTTGAATGCAGCTCTAATTACAACACAATCAATCGGAAAACCCGGTGCATTCAAAACCATAAATGGAATTAAAACCTATGAATATTCATTGGGAATACTCAACAACTTGTTGCCAGTATTTACGTTTCAATCGAGCGTCGGGGGTTCGACATTTACATTTGAAGCAGTAAGTGCTTCTACAACCGATCAGGAGTATGTTTACGAAGCTGCCCCAACACCTACTGGTATTTTTAACATATTATACAGAAATGATAACCTAGGTAATGAATCAAACAACACAGGTTATTTTTTACATTTCAAGCAAGGGGAGTTGCGCACTGTAGATTTTAACATCGAAGACAATTTACCTAATAGAATAGTAAACATCAACTTTGACAACATTAATAACACAGATGTATGGCTATATGCATTGACATCAAGTGGTACTCCATCTGAACTTTGGCAAAAAGTTCCAGCAGTAAGTGGCATTAATGTAATTTACAACAATACCACTGATAGAAATTTATACAGTGTCAGCACACGAGCCAATGATCAAATTGATTTAGTTTTTGGTGATGGCAGTTTTACAAATGTTCCTGTGGGCAAGTTTAGATTATTTTACAGACAGTCAAACAATCTATCTTATAAAATTACTCCCGAGGAAATAGCCAATGTGCCGATTTCGTTTAATTATCTCAGTAAAAAAGGTAAATTAGAGACTATAACAATTCGAGTAAGCCTTCAGTACACAATAACTAATTCTAGTCCACGTGAGACCTTGGAGTCTATTCGTACAAAAGCGCCTCAACAGTATTATACTCAAAATCGTATGATCACAGGCGAAGACTACAATATTCTTCCCTATACAATTTTTAATAATGTTGTAAAAGCCAAGGCAGTCAATAGAGCAAGTTCTGGTATCAGTCGTTACCTTGACGTGATTGATTCAACTGGTAGATATTCGAGTACAAATATTTTTGCTCAAGATGGAATTGTGTACAAAGAAAATTATACACAAACTTCGTCATTTCAATTTACAAGTAGCACAGAAGTAAATTTTATAATTCAAAATCAAATCAAACCTCTTATTGCGTCTATCCCAACTAGACATCTGTTCTACGATTCAGCAACACGATTTGCAGTAGAAGGCTCAATTGAATCAGCAAGTGCAATGGTGGCGGGTAGAGCTTATGAAATTGTTTCATTGGGTACTACAGAATTTACCACTGTGGGTTCTTTATCTAACAGTGTAGGTGCTAAATTTATTGCAACTGCAACAGGCACCGGTTCGGGCACAGTCAAGCGATTGGCAGCATGGAGCGTGATTTCAGAATCAAATGGAAGATCAACAGGAACTTTCAGTAGCCCCAACTACACCTATCTAACACAAGGGGCCTTGATAAAATTTACAGCACCAACTGGCAAATATTTCGATGCACAAAACCGATTACAAACAGGAACAGTAATCACTGAATACGAAAAGACTACTGTCTGGGCCAGTGTGATAAGTTATGATAATACTTTGGGCCCGTCGGCCGAAGCCACTATCAGCAGATTTTTGCCCAGTGGCGCTATCATTGAAGTTGTAATTCCATATTTTCCAATTGATTGGGCAGATGCCTTCTCGGACACAATTAAAAACAATATTCTAAGTTTTAAAACTTTTGGATTAAGATACGATCTGACCACTCAAGATTGGAAAATCATAGACTCGGCCAATTTATCAAATTCTGATTTTAGTTTAGCAAATGCTGGAAGTACATCTGGTACAGGATTAGATGCAAGCTGGTTTATAAAATTAAGTTATGCATCCGGTGCTTATTCAATTGAAAGTCGCGGAATAAATTATATTTTCCAGAGTGTATTAGAAACAAGATTTTATTTTGATCCAGATGTAAAGGTATACGACAGCAGAACTGCGGCCACTAGACAAGATTCAATAAAAGTATTAAGAACAAATACTAAACCAGATTCTTCGAGCCCGCTATTTTACAGTAAAACTTTTAGAGTATGGAGCAATGTGGTAGGATCAGACGGTTACGAAGATAACAGAAAGATTAATGTCACGTTCCCGGATGACAATATAGATTCAGTGCCAGACGACCCAGATTTGTTTTTGACGTTAGTGAATCCATCAGTTAATTCACAAAACAAATATGTTTTTTTCCAAAAAACAACAGATCAATACGAATTCTCACGTTATAACCCAATTGACACACTGAGTGTGGTAACCAGCTACAGCACAGAATCAAGTATACTATCTAATATTAATTTGTATCCGACAGACACAGTTTTTTATGCCACAGCCGAGGACAAATTTTTTGTGTCGTTGGGGACATCACTGAGCGAAACCACAGATTACATTGCAAATGTAGGTAGATCAGAATTATTTTTCCAATATGTTCACAATGCACCAAACAATCGAAGAATTGACCCCAGTCCTAACAACTTGATAGATTTATACTTGTTACCTAAATCTTACAGTGACGATTACTATGCTTATATCAGAGACACAAGTAACAGACTGACAGAACCTACTCCGATGACAAATGAAGAATTACGATTGGAATTTGGATCAATTGAAAGTTACAAATCTATCAGCGATAGTATTATCTATAACTCCGGCGTGTTTAAGCCGTTGTTTGGAGATAAAGCAACACCGTCACTTAGAGCCACATTTAAAATAGTCAAGAATCCTTTGATTGCAATTACAGACAATGATGTTAAGAGTAAGGTAATTTCTGCATTGAATGATTATTTTGACATCGCAAATTGGGATTTTGGCGAAAGTTTTTACTTTAGTGAACTCAGTACGTACTTGCATAATACTCTGGTTCCTTATGTTAGCAGCATTATTATTGTTCCAACCAACTCTACATCGTCGTTTGGTACTCTGTTTCAAATTAATGCAGAACCAAACGAAATATTGACAAGTGCAGCAACAGTTGATAATGTCCAAATCATAAGTGCAATAACTGCTGGACAAATTAATCAATGATATAGGATAAAAAATGGCAGTTAATAAATCTATACAATTTTTACCTGAAATTTTTAGAACTAAAACGAACGAAAAATTTCTACACGCTACAGTTGATCAATTGATATCCGAGCCTAATCTAAAAAAGGTAAACGGATATATTGGCAGAAAGTTAGCACCAAGTTATAAAACCACTGATAGCTATATACAGGAACCCAGTGCCGACAGACAAAATTATCAATTAGAATCGTCGATTATAATTAAAAATCCAATTACCGACGAAATTGAATTTACTACTACATATTTTGACTTAATCAATCAAATTGCCTATCACGGTGGACTTTCAAATAATCATGATAGATTATTTAAAAGCGAATACTATACCTACGATCCAAAAATTGACTTAGATAAACTTATTAATTTCAGCCAATATTATTGGTTAGAAAACGGTCCAGATGCTGTCACGGTTTCTGCATCTGGGGTACCGTTAGAGTTCACATTTAACGTGGTATATGATTCTGTAACTAAAACCTATAATTTCACAGGACAGAATGGCATCCCAAATCCAACCATTACTCTGGCACGAGGAGGAGTGTATGATTTTGCTATCAACGATCCTGACAATAATTTCTATATTCAAACTCGCCCCGGGGAATCTGGGGTAGATCCACTTAACTTATCTATCTCTACTAGAGAAGTTTACGGCGTTACCAATAATGGAACTGATTTTGGAGTAACAAGATTTACAGTACCGCTGGTCAATGCACAAATTATGTGGACAGGAATGCCACTGGCCGGTACTGTAGAATTTGCAACCTCATACAGTTATCGAGATATTCAAGGATGCAGTGTAGCCGATCTCAATGACATATTGGGCGGACTTGATGGTCCAACAGCAGAGATAACTGGCAAATATTTAATTTTTGTCAATCAAGCAACCATTGATGACGAGTATTGGAATGATCCACCAGTTGTGATAGTCGACGGAATAGCAACATTTGATACGTATGATGCAAGCCAATACGACAGTGAGTCAAGCCCGTACGAAAATGTAGAATTTATACCCACTGGACAAAAAAATGATATTTTTCTAATCCAAATTTATCCTGATCAAGTGGGAACAAACAGAATAATTCTAACTCCAGCCATTCCGGTCTCCGACAATCAGAAAGTTCGAGTAAGAGCCGGCAACACTTTTGCCGGGCAAGAATTTTATAGCGATAATGGTTTTTTCAAATTAGTTCCACTGATCACAGCTCCTAACAATATTTTATACTATCAAAATGCTGCTGTAAGTGATGCAGTTGGCATTATCAATATTGTAGATCCCGCACAAGACACAATTGATCCTGACCAAGACATAGTGGGCAAAATCAGTTACACTTCTCCACAAGGGGTAATTTTTACAAATGGATTGAAAGTCACTTTTGATTCAACTGCGACCGAAGCATACCAAAATAAAACATACTATGTTGAAGGAGTAGGTAGTGGTATTAGACTAATACTTGTATCAGATCTAACAGCAGACGAGTTAGATAACGATGTAAGTAATCCTGATTACATATCCATTAATAGAGCTAGTATTGATCTTAATGCTTGGACAAGAACCAATAGATGGTTTCATGTAGACATTATTACAAAAACAGCAGAATACTTAGATACCACTCCTATATATAATCAAGATTATAGAGCAAAAAGACCAATCATTGAATTTGATGCAGATTTACAGTTATACAATTATGGGTCATTGGCAAAAAAACCTGTACAAATATTAGATACGGTCATAACAAGCGCCTTTACACAAGTGCAAGGGGCAATTTGCGATCCTTCTTCGCTTACACAAAAAACTTTTACTGTAGGATCATCTTCGGTAACTTTAACAGTGGGTGACCGAGTAATATTTTCAAATGATGAAAATTTACAAGTCAAGAACAAAATTTATGTATTTGACATTGTTCAAGAATCAGTGCTTCCGGATCCGGTAGTTTATAAAGCTTACATAGAGGAAGCCGACGACGCTGATGTTGGTGCTGGTCATGTTCTCATTGTGCAGAATGGGGACAACGGAGGAAAGTCTTGGTATTTTAATGGATCTAGTTGGTTGCCTGCGCAACAAAAAACAGGCATTAATCAGTCTCCGTTGTTTGATATTATTGATTCAAATGGAACAAGTTTGGCAGGTACTTCCACTTACCCGGGATCAAGTTTTGCTGGAACTAAGATTTTTTCATATAAAGTAGGTACAGGAAATAATGATCCGGTACTGGGTTTTCCCTTGAGCTATAAAAACTTCGTAGCACAAGGCGACATAGAATTTGTTAATAATTTTGATGAAGATACTTTTGAGTATATAACCTCTGGCGGAACCTCTGGTACTGTAAGTTCAAACTCGGGTCTGTTACAGAAAAATCTAGATAGAACAACTTCTATTAGACAAAATATTTGGAATATTTCAGACAGTTTTAGTAAACAGTTTCAAATTTATGACTTTATCTATGACGGGTCAACCAATCTATTTCCTATAGACGGATTACCAGATTTAAGTGAAGATTCACCAAATATTAAAATTTTTATTAATAATAAATTTGTTAGCAGCGATAATTTTGCCCTAACAAAAATTGTTGACAAGTATGCAATTTTAATTAACGAAGATTTACTAACTGTCAACGATTCAGTCTTTGCCTTGATCTATAACAGTAGTCAAGTTCTCAAGAATGCACATTACGAAGTGCCTTTGAATTTGGATATCAATGGAGAGAATGAAAATCTAAGCTCTCTTACACTGGGACAGATGCGTAATCATTTGGTCACCAAGGCACAAAAAAATCTTTTTATTACTGGTGCGGTCCCTGGCAATAGTAATTTGAGAGACATAAATTATAAAACTGCAAGCGGAAGCATTGTGCAAAATAGTGCACCTGTGTTATATGCCAGTTTGTTTTTGTCTCACCCAACAATGAATTTTGTAAATGCGTTAAAATTCACAAACAACGAGTATTCTAAATTCAGAACAAATTTTTTAGATACAGCTACCAAATTAGATTTAGATATAACAGACATTGCTGGATCTGTAGATACAATTTTAAGCACCATAAACGAGATAAAGAATAAAACTTTTCCATTTTACGACAGTAACATGGTACCTTATTCTTCCATGCCTAATGTGCAACTACCGGAATATTTTGTTGTTTCTACCACAGTTAGAAGCTACGAATTATCTCAAATATTTGAAGACACAAAGGTACAAAATAAAGCAGTGTTTGTGTACTTGACAAGAACTGTTGACGGAATTACAACTACTAATCTTTTAATAAAAGATCAAGATTTTACTTTTAATCAGTCTAGACCAGCTATAGATTTTGCAGATGACTTTGTGTTACTGTACGGCGACGTAATTAAAATTATTGAATATAGCGATACCTTGGGAAGTTTTGTTCCTCCCACACCAACTAGACTTGGACTGTATCCCAAGTATGTTCCTGAAATATTTTTTGATAACACTTATAGAGATGCAGAGCCAGTAGAGGTTTTACAAGGACACGACGGCAGTATTACTCCTTGTTTTGGTGATTTTAGAGATGATTTATTATTAGAATTAGAAAGAAGAATCTACAATAATATAAAGATTTCTTATAATAGTAATAATTTTAATTTTTATGATCATATTCCTGGAAAATTCAGAAACACCGGTTACACTCTAGCTGAGTATAATCAAATTATTAGTTCAATGTTTTTAACTTGGGCAGGAACATACAAAGTAGATTTTAACACAAATAACATCTTCGTTGCATCTGACCCATTTACCTGGAATTACAAGAAATTTAGAGATACAGTCAACGGAGAGTTTTTACCAGGTACCTGGAGATCAATCTACAGATATTTTTATGATACTGAAAGACCACATACACACCCATGGGAAATGCTAGGTTTTTCAGTTAAACCTAGTTATTGGAACGATAGATACGGTCCTGCTCCTTATACGAGTGGTAATGCATTATTATGGAGTGATTTAAGTTTGGGATATATTCACGCCGGCGAAAGAGCTGGCTTTGATATCAGATATCAACGCCCAAATTTACAAAAGTTTATTCCTGTAGACGAATCTGGCAATTTAATTGACCCTTCAGATATATTGGTAGTAGATTTTGATAGTTCAAAAGCTAACGCCAGCTATGCTGTGGGCGACATTGGACCTGCAGAAAGTGCCTGGCGAAAAAGCAGCGAATATCCTTATGCAGTAGTATTGGCCATGTCTCTCATGCGCCCTGCAATGTTTTTTTCGTTGCTAATTGATATTGACAATTATTATAGAAATTACATTACTTCACAATTTGTTTTAAGTGATAGCGGACAACATATTACTCCAACTGCAATAAAAGTCAACGGTTATCAATTTGATTCTACTGTTGAATACAGTGTGGGATATCTTAATTTCATAATTGATTATATGAAAAATTTAGGTATCCAGGATGCAGTTAGTGTAATAAAAACAAATTTATCAAGATTAAGCACACAGTTCACTTATAGAATTGGCGGATACACTGACAAAAAGTTAATTACAATATTGGCCGAACAAAGTAGTCCTACCAGTATCAACGATAGTATCGTCATACCCGACGAAAACTATAGAATTGAGTTGTATAAAGGAGCTCCATTAGACAAAGTCAAGGTCAGCGCAGTAATAGTAGAAAAAAGTCCTGCCGGGTACACAGTCTCTGGATATGATATTAATAGTCCCTACTTTTACATTAAACCAGTATTTCCTAGTAACGATTCCTATGTTATAACACAAAGTAACAACAGAGCAATTATATACCGGGATAGCAAAAATGCCAATTCAGTAATACCATATGGATATGAGTTTACTACAAAACAACAAGTAGTGGATTTTCTAGTAGGATATCAGAATTATCTCATTTCTAAGGGATTTATATTTGATGAATATGATGTCAATTTAGGCGCAAAATTAGATTGGATCTCGAGTTGTAAAGAATTTTTACACTGGTCTAGTCAAGGATGGAAAACAGGTTCCATTATTGTACTATCTCCGTTATACAATAATCTAAAATTCTCTAGACAGACAACTGTGGTGGATGAAATTAAAAATATTCCATACGGATCAAAAATTTTAGACATCAACGGCAAGATAATCAAGAAAAATAATTTTTCAGTATATAGAGAAGACAGTGTTTTTAGCTTGGTGTCGTTATCTGATCAGACAATTGGTTTCGCCGAACTGAACGTTGTACAAAACGAACATATTTTTATCATTGACAATCAAACTGTGTTCAATGATATTATCTATGCTCCTAGTCTGGGCAATCGCCAATTTAGATTAAAGATACTTGGATCAGTTACTGCAGATTGGAATGGCAGTTTAGAATTGCCTGGCTTTGTTTACAGTAGTCCCAAGGTAGATGAATGGGCTCCAGTTACGGATTATCGAAAAGGTACCGTAATCAAGCACAAAGAAAAATTGTACACTGCTTTACAAAATGTTGTAGGCGCAAACGAGTTTCAAATTAACAGCTGGCAGTTACTATCATCGTCGGAATTTAAATCTGGCATGATTAATAACTTGGCAACCAACGCAGGATTGCCCGCTAGATTTTACGATGTTGACAATCAAATTTACGATGAAAATTTACAACTGTTTAGCAATGGATTGATAGGTTTCCGGGAAAGAAGTTACTTCACCGACTTGGGTGTTGATATAACCAGTCAGGTAAAGTTTTACCAAGGGTTGCTAAAACAAAAAGGAACTACCAATGCGTTGACTGCACTTAAAGGTGCAATATTCAATAATATTAATACCAATATTGAAGTTTATGAAAATTGGGCAGTGCGGGTTGGCGAGTATGGTGCACTAGATGACAGTCAATTTATAGAAATAGCATTGGATGAATCTGAACTTTTAGATAACCCTGCTCCTGTACAATTTGTTGGCAACGGGGTGGTTGCAGAGCCTGATATTGTTTCTTATGAATTCAGTGACTTGTATAAAATAAGTGGAACCTGGGATCCTCGTATTTTTAAATTAGAAGATATCAATGTTTCAAACTCAATTGAACCATTGCCTAGCGCAGGATATGTTTATAAAGACGACGTTGATGCAACGATTTTTGATTTAAACAATTATTCTACATTAAATCAGTATCTGTCAGCTATTGGTGCAGGCTGGAAACTTTGGGTAGCTAAAGATTTTAACAACAGTTGGAATGTTCTTAGAACAGATAATTTAAGAGGAATACTCTTTGCGGCCAGATACAATGTAGATGATTTAGTTGAATTCGTACACAATGAACAACACATTTTAAATGTGGATGATATTGTAGCTATCGTTGGATTTGACCCAAGATTTGACGGATTCTATAAAGTTAACTCTATCATTGATTTGACTAGATTTACTGCTAAATTATATCAAAATCTAGACACACTGATAAAACTTCAAACTGTAATTGGTAACGGCATGTTGTATCGATTTATCTCAATGAGAATTGATTATGCCACTGACATAGTAAACATAAAACCCTCTAGAGGTTGGATTACAGGTGATAAAGTTTGGGTTGATAATTTAGATTACGATAAAAATTGGGGTGTGTATACCAAAAACGATTCTTGGTCATACAAGACTCAACTCACACTTAATCAAAGTCAATATGCCGACTTTGCACGTTTTGGAAGCGTAATTAGTTTTTCAAACGATGGTTTGGTCATGTACTCTGCGGCAACTAACACATCGCCGAGTGTGGGAGTTTTTCAAAAAAATACAGTTGACAATGAATGGACGTTGGTTTCAGTACTGAGGAGTGGTAATTCACAAATCGAATATCTTGGCGAATCATTGTCCAACGGAGATAATTTTGTTAGTGTTGGTGCTCCCCAAAGTTATAGTAAGCAAGGCGTGGTCTTGATTTATAAAAATCAAGAATTACAACAAATACTAATTGACAATCTTGGCAGCGCAGCTGATAATTTTGGTTTTTCTTCAGCCATGTCGTCGGACGGAAAATTTCTTTATGTGTCTGCACCAGGCGCAAACAAAGTTTATTGCTATGCATTGGCACCATTTAGAACGTCTTACACAGCACTATACAACGGAAATGGTTCAGCTACAATATTTACACTACCAAATGTGATTTCTAATGCCACAGAAGTTATATTGACAAACAAGTTGACATCTCAGGAATTTGTTCCGTATAAAGATTACACAATAATACAAAAAAGCAACGGGATCAATAATTTTTCGTTTAACGGCACTCCTTCGACTGCCTTGGGATTATATTCAAATGTACCTGCTACCGGTGGTACTGGTACAAATGCAGTCTTTGACGTTGCAGTGAGTTTGGTAGGACCCGGGGTAGGGATAGGATTTACTGTTGGCAAAATTTATAAAATAGCCACCCCAGGCACTACTGATTTTGTAGCTGTTGGTGCAGCCGACAATTTGGCAGGAACAGTTTTTATAGCAACAGGTACTGGCATTACTCCGGGAGTTCCATTGACCACAGGAACAGCATACACCAACGATGTTTTGGTAATACGTTCCGGAGCAAACTTTACTGCCGGGGATACTTTGACAATAGCTGGTGCATTGGTAGGTGGTACAACTCCTGCCAATAATCTCACTGTCAGTGTTGTCAGCGTAGATAACGGCACTGACGTAAACTTTGCTGTGGCACCAAGCAGCGGAGACAAAATTGGCGCATTTATAAGCAATTATTATTATGAACACATTGAAACTTTGCCTTACAGCAGCGAAGCATCAAGCACCGCAGGATTTGGTCAAAGTGTTGCCACTAATTCAGATGGCAGTGTAATAGTTGTAGGTGCTCCTATAGAAACAATTAACACCAACGCCGAATCTGGTGCTGTCTATGTGTATCATCGTACAGTATATCAATTTTTAACAGACGGAGTAGCCAGTACCTATATTGCTCCAAATTCTTTTAATTCTATTAGAAGTGTAAAGTTAAATGACGTTGAACTTGTTGAAAATGTAGATTACTATATAGTCGCCAATGCTGTACAATTTCCTCCGTTTGGAGTTCCTTCTAAATCACAAAAACTTCAAGTTGAAACCAATCAGTTTGCATTTGATCAAAAAATTAATAGTTTATCCGGGATGTCATTCAACTTTGGTAGTGCTTTAGAAATGTGTTCCACAGGATGTAACATTATTGTTAGTACAAACAACTATTACAAATCAGACTATCAATTTGGAGCTGTTTCGAGAATAGTAAATGTAGGCAGAGTATATGGATCAATTGTTGGTAAAACAAGCGGACCCACGGTTACTCCGGGTCATAGTTTAGTTATTAATAATAATAATGTTGTTTTTAATTCCTCTTCACTGGATGCAGTTATCGCAGCAATTAACACTTTGAATATTCCGGGTGTGACTGCAGAAAAATATCAAAATAAACTTAAAATAACCAGTCAAGTGGTAACTTTGGGTTATAAGTTAGATGTCAAATCAGGGGTTGGTACTGCATTAGAGGATCTTGGACTTGATTTATACGAAACAACTCAACACATCATTCATGACAATCAGACTGGTGAAAAATTTGGCAGCTCAATAGCTCTGAACGCAGAATCAAATGTGTTAGCAGTTGGTAGCAGCGGCGGAGATGTTTTTGTTCCCACTACATTTGATGCAAGCAATACCACCTATGATAATGACAGTACTGTTATTGTTGATATTATCAAAGATTCAGGTGCAGTCTATATCTATGATTTAATAGACAATCCTTTCCAGAGTTTCGAAGCTCCATCACTGTTTGTATTGTCGCAAGCACTGTATGGCCCAAATCTAAGCACTGATACTGATTTTGGCCGAGCTATTAAGTTAAACGGTAACACACTGTTCATTGGCGTAGCAAACGACGATTATCTATCTTTCAATCAGGCAGGTACTGTTTATCTTTATACCAACGAGACATCTAAAGCAGGTTGGGAACTGCTGAGATCTAAAGAATCAAGAGTAAGTGTAGATTCAATTGCTTCTGTTTTCACTTACGATTCAGAATCGTCTGAGATAATTGATTTTTATGATTATATTGATCCCGCAAAAGGAAAAATTTTAGGTATTGCAGATCAAGAGCTAGATTATAAAGAAAATTTTGATCCTGCAGGTTACAACTTTGCTTCAATATCTGATGTAAATGTAAACATTGATTTTTACTGGGCAGAACGCCACGTTGGCAAAGTTTGGTGGGATTTGTCGCAGGTTAGATTTATTGACTATGAACAAGGAAGCATAGTATATAGAAACAACAATTGGGGTGCATTATTTCCTGACAGCCAGGTAAAGATTTACGAATGGGTAGAAAGTGAATTTTTACCTAGCCAGTATATTACCAATGGTGGTAACGGAGTACCAAAACATATCAACGACTCGGCCTACTCTAAGATTTCTATTGTAGACCCTGATACTGGAATTATCAAACAAAAATATTATTATTGGGTCGGGGATAAAACTTCAGTTGATCCAGTAAAAACCAATAGATCTCTCAGTGCCAAATCATTACAAACTTATATCACTGATCCCAAGAATCAAGGAATTCCTTATGTAGCTGCGCTTTCTCCTAACAGTATTGCGCTATACAATTCTAACGATAATTTAAGAGCTGATAAGATAATTTTGCACATTGATTTACAAAAAAGTCAGGGACAAAATTTAATACACAGCGAATATGAGTTAATCAAACAAGGTAGTAATAGTCAGACCTTCCCTCAAAAAATTATCAGTAAACTCAAAGATAGTTTGACAGGATTTGATGATCTCGGTGCGCTGGTACCGGACATTGCATTGAATGTTCAAGATAGATATGGCATTTTGTTTCAACCAAGACAATCTATGTTTGTTGATAGATTAAGTGCTCTAAGAATTTTTATTGAAACTTTAAATTTAAAAATATCTGACTATCCTATATTGTTATTGCGAACTCCAACTACACTTTATAGCGAAGAACCTTTACCAACATCTGGATTCGATAGTCAGGTAGATTCATTCCTGGAATTGTCATATCTAGATCCTAATTTGTTGGTTGATGGCTACAAAGTTTTAGTACCAGTTGATTCTGAAAATGATAACAAGTGGGTAATATATTCTTATGATGCAGCACAACAAGAGTTTGTTGCGTTTAGAATCCAGTATTACAAAACTACACTTTTTTGGAACAGCGTAGATTGGTATGATTCAAATTTTGAAATTGGTAGTAATTTAACATATGTTGTTCCTACCTACAGCGATATTCAAGGATTGACGCTAAAAGAAAATGACATTATAAAAGTGTTAGATAACGGAAATGGTCAATGGTTAATTTATACAGTTACTGACCAGCTTGCGTTACAATTAATGGCTGCACAAAATGCTACCTTGGTGTTTGACGAGAGTATTTATAATTCAGGCCTAGGGTCGGGATTTGACACAGATTTATTTGGAGCTCTGGGATTTGATAGTCAAATTGGTCAAGAATTAAATGCAATATTTAATAGTGTTTATAATGAAATTTTTATTAATGATCTACTGATTTTGTTCAATGAACTATTTTTTGCAATGATTACCTATATCTTGGGTGAACAAAAACAACCAGACTGGGTATTCAAAACAAGTTTCATTGATGTATTTCATAATTTAAGAAAATTAGAGCAAATTCCTAACTATGTCAAAGACGATCAAACGTTTTATGAAAATTATATAAATGAAATAAAACCATATAGAACTAAACTACGTGAATATCTTCCTATTTACGATAATTTAGATACAGCATCTGGTAACTGGACTGATTTTGACTTGCCAAGTAGATACAGTGTAGATGAAGCAAAGTTTACAGTTCCTAGCGACGAAGAAACATTATCAACTGTAGAACCTTATACAAATTGGTATAATAACTACACCTATAAAATTACTGATTACATAATCGGAAATGTTGGATTAAACTATTCCTTGGCCCCCAATATAGAAATAACAGGCGGCGGCGGATCCGGGGCTACTGCAATAACAACTGTTAATTTAAGTACCAAACAAATAACAGGTGTAATTATTACCAACCCTGGTACTGGATATACTTCAACTCCTACTATTACAATCAATGGTGTCGGATCTGGAGCAATAATTTACCCTCTACTTAAAAATGAGTTTTATTCTCCGCAGTCTAATTTGAGTTATAATCTTGTTAGAACTACTAATTCCACGTTGAAATTTGATAGAATTTTGTATAGTTCGAACGTTATACCTTTTGTTAATGACGCTGCCAATATCCAAATTTACCCAACTGTAATATCTGGAAATGCTGCTTCAGGCAATTTATATATAGTGAGTGGCAATATTGTTTCGTATAATCGCGAGGCATTTTTGGTCAACAGTCAGATTGGAACAGCCGATCCTTTTGATTATACCAAAGTTACCAAAATTGATTCTGGTAATGTTTTACTTAAAGCCACCGATAGAATCAAGACCTACTATAGCCCTGGTGCAGGCATGTTATCAAAAAATTACTCTAGTTTGATGAGTGGTATAGAGTATCCTGGGGTTTTGATCAAAGGACCTGGATTTAAGGCAAACAGTTTTCAAATATCAGGTAATACTTTTAGCTTTAACTATACCGGATTGACAATCACAAGTGGAAACGTAGAACAATTTGATTTTGTAAAATTAGGTTTTGAATTAGATCAATCTATTAGAATTGACGGTAATTACTCATTTGATTTTAAAAATAATGGATATTTTAAAATTATTTCTGTTGACCGCGACTCAATGACATTATCGGGAGAAATTGTTGAAACAACTTACCGTATGCTTTTAGATAATCCTGTCACAGTGTACGCAGGAAATGTCATTACACAGTCAAATACATTAGGTAATGCTTATGTGTTAACAAATGCCGTCAATTCAAGATACATTGATGTAGTGCATTCAGTTACAGGTTTCAGACAGGTGGTAAGTGTGCCGGTAGATTCTGAAATTTTCCCGGTAGTGTCTGTTGGTACACCTGAGTATATCTATATAGATGGGGTGCTAACTTCGTCTAATGTACAAGAATTGTATACCGGAGGAAATGCCAATGTTACCATAAGCTACCTTGATCTTGAAACTTCAGTATTAGATTCAAATATTTACAGTACCTATACAGATTCATCATTGGGTATTAGACCTGAAGATATAAACATTGTCGGTGGTGCATATGTTGATACCTATAGCAGTCATGCTCCTGAAGAATTAATCCCGGGAAGAATTTTTGACACTCTCGAGATGCGTGTTTTTACTAATAACACTTCAAACACAGCAACTTATGGATTCCGTGTTTTCCATCCGATGAATAGAAATCCAGAATTTACGAGAATTAGTGCAAATAACACAGTATCACTGACTTCCAATTTAGCAATATCTGATTCATATGTTTTTGTAGACAACGTTGAAGATTTACCAAAACCAAATCCCGCTGCTGGTGTTCCTGGGGTGGTATTTGTCAACGGAGAGAAAATACATTATTATCAGCATTACACAGCCGGGGACATTGCATCAGCTGTGCCATGGAGTGCAAATGTTAGCTATCCTGTGGGCACATTGGTAGACGTAGACATTGGTGTGTTATTTTCTAATGTTCAATCAAATGTTGGCGGCGTTGAATTTAATGTCAGAGCATTTACGTCAGCATACTCAGCTGAATTAAGTTCTAGCAGTGTGGAAATTTTCATTGGCAATGTGTTTACAATAAGCGGCAGTCAACTAAATGGCACCAATGGAGTCAATGATGCAACCATAACTGTGGATACAGATGGATTAAAGGTATTTTACACTGCCACCGGAACTCCGGCTCAATTCAATACCATTTATACAACTACTGGAAATATATACGCAAACTCCAACATTTATTTGTCAAGTTCAAACTTATTCCCAGTGTATGCAAACACAATTACTCAATTACACAGAGCTGTAGATGGAACTGGTGCTTCTGGTGTGATAATTACCGGCAATCTTGTAACTGACAGTAGTCAGGCACAATTGATTCCAAATTCACAAATTTTTGTTTCAAATACTATTTCGGGCAATATTACAACCACATCTAATGTAACGTATAGACTTCTACTAAATGCAAATATAACAGTAAATACTGGGGACTATATAACACAATTTGCTAATACTGGCAACGCCAGAGTATTGCAAAGTGTAACTAACGCAAATGTAGTAGCAGTAGATTTTGTTACGGGCATTTTCCAGACAGCAGCAAATACTGCTACTAGAATCAATTTGGTTAGTTTGACCACTGGTATTTCTAGTACTAATGCTAACATAATTAGCCTAACACCTCTAGGTTCAATAAATGCCAATGGAAATATTGTTTTAAATTCGGTTAAAATTTTACAAAGTAATATTTGGGAACAATTTAGCACAACAATAGAAAATAGCACTACACCAGGTGCACAATTTATAAGAGCGGAGCCTAGTTATACACCATGATATCTAACCAGATAAATAATGATATAGAAGAAAATAGCCATATGACGCATATTGAAAACAAAGAACATCAAGCATCTGCACAACCAGATGAAAAAAGTGGGATATACGTTCAAGGACACATAAAGATTTTTGATCCAGCGTCCGGGGAAATTTTTATAGACAAACGTAATGCTATACATTATGAAAATATCTCTGAATCTATAGCTTATAGTCTAGCAAACAAAGGCCAAAGCTATATCTATGAGATGCATTTTGGTAACGGGGGAACCAGCGTTGATCCAACTGGTATTATCAATTATCTCCCTCCTAACACTAATACCAGTAACAGTAATCTTTATAATCCAACTTTTTCTAAAATCGTAGACGACACCAGTGCTCTAAATGCTGATCCAACTAGAAATAAAATTGAAGTGCGGCATACACCAGGGCAAGTTTTTACAGATTTATTAATTAGCTGTTTACTAGATTATGGTGAACCAGCTGGCCAAGCAGCGTTTGATAATAGTACAAATCTAAACGAAACTTATACATTTGACGAACTTGGTTTAAAAGCAAGAAGTGTAGACGGAACCAGTGGATTAACAACAACCGGCAAACTTCTAACTCATGTGATTTTCCATCCTGTTCAAAAAAGTTTGAATAGGCTAATTCAAATTGATTATACAGTTAGAATACAAACTTTAACAAACTTGGGTAGTATTGGATAAAAAAAATGACTTATTTTGTAAACAAAACAAACGGTACAGCTATAGTAGTTCCTGACGGTACCAAGGACACAACTAGTACAAGTCTTACGCTATTAGGAAAATTGTCTTCAAACTATGGCGAAGATCAAAACGAGAATTTTTTAAAATTATTAGAAAATTTTGCTTTTTCCACTAGTCCTGCCAATCCAATAACAGGTCAAATTTGGTACGATACTGTAAATGCAGTTGTAAAAGTTTATGATTCTGGCACCAGTGCATGGAAATCAATTGGTCAAAACATCCAAGGAAACGTAATTACCACTGCCAATTTGCAAATTGGGCCACAAGGCTTCGAACTTCAAGAAATTGCAGGTGCGGTAAAGTTGATTAACAAAACCAGTAACGGAAATATTTCTATTTTTACCAATATTTCCGGTACAAGTACAATGGCTGTAAACATCAACGGTTCAACCGGATTGATTACAGTGGCAGGCAATGCTACAAACAATTTAGGTGTAACCACAAAATCATATGTTGACAGCTATATTGATAGCTTGACTGCAAATGCGGCCAGCCAAGCCAGTGTTCTAAATACATTAAGCGGAAATATTGCAACATTGCAAAGCAACGTATCTTCATTGAGCACAAATGTTAATTCATTGAGTTCTGGAACCGGCTCTGTTAATGCCAAAGACATTTCTTTAAACGGAAATATTGCTTTACAAAATTCAGGAACTGGTAACGTTGCTATTAACATAAAAACTCCTGGGGGAGTCACTATCTTGTCTGCACAAGGTTCAGTAGATACAGCAACACCGGTGACTATAAAAGGACAATGGGTTTTGGATACAAATGCAAGTATTCAAGCAAACTATGCTGATTTAGCTGAAAACTTTTCCAGTGATCGTGAATATGATCCGGGTACTGTTTTAGTTCTTGGCGGACCCAATGAGGTTACTGAATCAACTGTTGAAGACGATATAAAAGTAGCAGGAATAGTAACTACTGACCCTGCGTTTGTAATGAATCACAAATTGACTGGTACCAAGAGTTGTATTGCTTTACAAGGAAGAGTTCCGTGCAAAGTGGTTGGACCCATAGAATTGGGAGATATGTTAGTAACTTCTTCTGTGCCAGGGCATGCTAAAAAAGCTGTTAATCCTGCTGTTGGGTCAGTGATAGGTAAAGCCCTACAAAACTATGATAGTGCAGAACCCGGTGTGATTGAAATTTTAGCAGGACGTATGTAATTGTAGGTAGATAAATAAGATAATTGGAGAGTAATAAATGGCTTATAATATAAATCTGTCAAACGGAACCGCTTTGATATCTGGCGGTTTGACTGACGGCACAATCGATCAAACTAACTCCAGTTTGACTTTAGTAGGTAAAAATTATCCTGGTTATGGTGTATTTTTGAACCAAAATTTTATCCAGTTAATGGAGAATTTTGCCAAATCATCAGCACCTACTGCGCCATTGCCTGGCCAGCTTTGGTATGATTCTATAGGACGTTATTTAAAAGTAAACACCTCTACTACTAAAGGAACTGCTGCCGCTGCTTGGAAAGTTATTTCGATGATAACGTCAAGTAGCAGCTACACTGGAATTCCGGTCACTGGCGAGCAATGGTGGGACAGTAGCAATTTACAGTTAAAAGTTTGGAATGGTAGCAGTTGGACTGTTATTGGCCCAGCCGGTACTTCCAGCACTGGTAATACTGGTGCTATTCCTGATACAATCGTTTCTGTATCTCCGGCTGCTACATACGTTGTTTTAAAATTCTTCATTGACAATACATTAGTTGGTATTTGGAGTAAAGAAGCAAGTTTTACAACAGTTGTAACTGGGTTTACAACTATTAACAGAGGATTAAACTTAAGCACTGCCTTAAACCAAGCGTTTTATGGAAATGCAGACGTAGCAAACAACTTGAACTATAGCGGAGTTAGTACTCCAGCAAGTAATTTTGTAAGAAATGACGTCAGTGGGACGATCAATGGCTCACTCAGTTTAACCAATGACACAGGTTTAAAATTTGGTACTGATAGCGATTTTGAAGGATACGTTTCTGGAAATGATGTTTATTTAAGAAATGTAACAAACAATGGCGATATTGTTTTAAGTGTTAAAAAATCATCAGTTAACACTCCTTTTCTTAAAGGCAATGCAATTTCAGGTCTAGCAGAAGTATTTTCCAATCCAACATCCGCATCCAGTGGGTTCAGTGTAGCTACCAAAGACTACGTAGATACAGTTTTGGGTGGCGGAACTGGCACAAGTACTTTTGCTGCCAATATTGTTCCTAGTGCAAATTTAACTTACAGTTTAGGCTCACCGTCTTTATGGTTTTCTAATGTATGGGCCGGAACTTTTAGAGGGACTTCTATAACAGCTCAATACGCTGACTTGGCAGAACGTTTCGAAGCTGATCGTCCTTATGGTGCCGGTACAGTTGTAGCTCTGGGCGGGCCTGCAGAGATTACTGCGGTGGCTGAAGATTTAAGTGAAGATGTTTTTGGTGTAATTAGTACCAGAGCAGCATACCTTATGAATGACGGTGCAGGGTCAAATGAGACACATCCTCCGGTAGCAGTTAGCGGAAGAGTGCCTGTGCGTGTTGTTGGTAAAATTAAAAAAGGCGATCGATTAGTATCAGCTGGAAACGGTTTAGCTAGAGCAGCAAGTAAAAACGAACTGACTCCTTGGAATGTTATTGGCAGATCACTACAAGATAAATATGATGATAGCGAAGGCACAGTCGAAGCTATCGTAAAATTAAATAGTTAAGGAAATCAACAATGTCATACGCACAGGGCGATTTAATTGAAGCTACTGATTATAATAATCTATTAGGTGCAAACACCAGCGTAAACCCTAGCACTTTACATGCTATTTGGGCCTGGGGAGCAAACAGCAGAGGATATGGACAGACACCTATAAGCAACGTTTCGGTTTCTTCAACTGTGACTGCTACACAATGGGCAAGTTTAATCAATACAATCAATAGTGCAAATACACATGTAACCGGTACTGATAGTGGATTAACTGCCAACACCGCAGGTCAAATTATTGGATTTTCTGGCGGATTACAAACTAAAATAAATGGTTTAAATTCTGACAGACTGTTATTTGCATCAAATTCAGCTGTTGTAGCCAATCACAATTCGTTGACAGCGTATTCAGCATGGACATCTGGTTCCACTTCTGCTACGTTAACTAGATCGTTTGGCGCCAACGTGGCATTTGCTAGTCCGGATGCTGCTAGATTTTTCTTTAATGCCGGCGGTAGACTAAAATTTAATATTACAGCAACCGCAGATGCAGTTGCTAGATCAGTGGCAGCAAAAGCTGTCATTGATAACATGGGCGGTATTGCTATTTTTAGTGCCAACGCCAACGGGGGAAGAACCGGTACCGGCGGAACATTGGGTACTAATGCAACCGCAGTTGGTTACTATAATCTCACAATTGCCAATGTCACGGTTGTTTCGGTTACCAGTACAACTTCATCCTATACAACCGATACCGGAACTATTGCTGTACGTACAAACGGTACTAGAGGCCAGTTCAATGACAACGGAGATATTATCAGCTTTTGGGCCACTGTGAATTCAACACAAGGCTCTGGTTCTATATCAATAAACGACTCATTAAGTGTTACTCCTACTGTGACAGTTGATGTTTCTTATCCTGAAGTAACCAATATAGCTAATACATGGGGCGCGGTTACAGTCACACGCCAAGGTTCCTAAATTTATCTTGTATTTTGTGTACTGGTTAGTGTATAATATGCACTAACCAGTTTCTACATTTAAATTATGGATAATATTAACTCTTTAGTTGAAGAAATTCGTTTAGCTACCAATTTCCAGATAAACAAAAAAATTCTTAAAGAAAAAATTCAAACCGACTTACACATGACTCATAATGGAGGAATGTTTAAGATTACTCCTGAGTTATTGGCTTTTGTACAAACTTGGCCTGTGGAAGAATTGTATTTGGAAGACACTTATCAAAATCCAATCAAAATTGATCGGCAAGTTTTTGTTGTCTCTGCGCAACAACACTATCAACAGGTCATGAATCGTTGGCACAATGAATACGAACAACTCAAAAAAATCAGAAAAATCTAGAGGCATTGTAGCATTTGCTGTTAATACAGAGACTACAGACTATGTAGGTATTGCCACGAAAACATTACAAGTGGCCGGTAAAATTCTGGACCTTCCTTACACAATTCTTACCAACGTTGGCACTTCTGAATTTAATCAACGATATGATATTGACTCGGGGCAATTTGTTCGATGGAACAACTTCAACAGATATTCGGTATATGAGTCTAGTCCGTATGATGAAACACTAGTAGTTGATGTGGACTATCTAGTACTAGACTCTGATTTAAAATTGATATTTGAAACTGAATGGGACTATCTATTACAAAGAAATAGTCATGCACTTACACAAGCGTGGCCGAACACAATGGGACCACACAGTTTGCCTTTTGTATGGGCAACTGTATTTGCCTTTAGAAAAACTGCTCGAGCCAAGATGTTTTTTGAATTAGTAGCAAGAATTCAAAACAACTACGGATACTATCACAGTTTGTTTAACATAAGGGAACGTAATTACAGAAACGACTATGCATTTGCCATAGCCGATTATATTCTAAATGGATACACTGTCCAGACGAATTCCATTCCTGGTAGTATGCTGACAGTAGATCAAGCAATTGAATCTATCACAGCGCAAGACAATAAATTGATCATAAAAGATAAAAATCTAGGTTATGTGATACCAAAAACAAACGTACACATAATGAGTAAAGCCTATTTACAAAGTGATAATTTTAAAAATTTAGTTGAAAGTTTATGAATCATCAAGAACAACAGGGATTTTTAACCTTTGCTGCTAACACCCAGGATGTAGACTATCTACATCTTGCTTATCTACAAGCACTAAATATCAAAGCAACACAAAAAATCAAATCGTTCGCAGTAATAGTTGATCCGGCTACATATCAACTGATTGAAGATTATCATAGACAAGCATTTGATTATATTATCGAAACACCAGCTAGTACAACTGGACCATATGGACTAGAAGCACAAGCATTTTGGTTAACACCCTTTAAAGAAACAATTAAACTAGAAAGTGATTTATTATTCACAACCAGTATAGATCATTGGTGGACTGCTTTTAGATTGCGTGATGTAGTTTTAAGTACTGGTTGTAGAAATTATCTTCAACAATTGTCAGCTTCGAGACGCTATAGGAAATTGTTTGATGATAACAATTTGCCGGATGTGTATAACGGGCTGATGTATTTTAGATATAGTAAAACAGCAGCAGATTTTTTCCGTTGCGCAGCAGAGATTTTTAACAATTGGTCGGCAGTGCAGAACGCATTACTCAATTGTAGAGATCCCGAGCCTAGCACTGATGTTGTTTATGCTCTAGCAGCGGACATAGTGGGCAGAGAGTTGTGTACATTGCCTAGTGTAGATTTTATTAATTTTGTACATATGAAACCGTCTATTAACGAGTATCCGGAAACCGCAAGCTTTCAAGACATGTATGTTACAGAATTTGATGATGGAATGATAAGGATCAATAACATTAATCAATATCACCCGATTCATTATCACGAAAAAGATTTTCCAACCAAGGAGATGTATGACCACTTTAGATCCATGGCAGGAATTTGTTAAAGGATTAGAACTAGCTGAGGAAATGGAACGGCAGCGTCCTCGGTTAGTTAAAGAATATAGATTATATTACAACACAGACGGGACTCCAATTGGACTATGGGAAACCAATCATCCAGCTGGAGATAACTATGTTGTACTTGCTGACCCGGATGTCTTTCATAGGACCAATTCTAATTTATTGAGAGTGGTCAAAGGTGAGTTGAAAATTATAGATCCTTCATCGACTAAAGTAAGACAACTATATAAGAGCCAATCTGGTCAACCGGTAGTAAAAGGTCATGCAGCCCTGGCGCTTGGATCAAACGAAGAATATTTAGAGATAGAATTTTATGACAGAAAAAATAGTTGATGTTGCAGACTTAGATTGTATTTTTCTAACTTATGACGAACCTAAAAAAGAAGAGTTTTGGATTCAGATTCAAAACATGGTTCCGTGGGCCAAAAGAGTTGACGGTGTTAAGGGTTCTGATGCCGCACACAAAGCGGCTGCTGCCGCAAGTGATACAGAACGATTCGTTCTAGTTGATGGAGATAATATACCTGACCCTGAGTTTTTTAACTTACAACTACGGCTGGACGAAAAGAATCACGATCACGTTTTTAGATGGAAGGCACGTAATGTTATAAATGGTCTTCGTTATGGCAACGGTGGAGTCAGTTGCTGGACCAAGGAATTCGTAATGAACATGCGTACCCACGAAGCCAGTCGCGGTGATGAGGAAACTGCTGTTGAGTTTTGTTTTGATCCAAGATATATTGCAATGAATAACTGTTACAGCACAACCTATCCCAATGGAAGTGCCAAACAGGCCTGGCGTGCGGGATTTAGAGAAGGTGTCAAAATGTGTCTCAATAGAGGACACAAACCAACCTTGCAGGAATTCGAAGAAGGGGTTAACAAAAGAAACTATGATCACTTGTGTATCTGGCAAAGTGTTGGCGCTGATGTAGAAAACGGCTATTGGGCCATGTACGGTGCAAGACTAGGCACTTACATGATTATGTTAGAAGGATGGGACTATCATCAGGTGCAAGACTTTGACATGTTAGAAAAGTTGTGGTCGAGTTTCAGTAAAGAAGATCCCCAAGAAGGATGTCAACAAATCGAAAGTGCATTAACAAATAGATTGGGACTTCCTATTGTTACATACACTCCCGAACAAAGTAGATTTTTCAAACATCATTATAGTACAGGACAACGCAACAGCGAAATCATGATGACTGAAATAGATGTCATTAGAAGGATCGAAGGATGGTAACTTTTAATTGTAAGGCTATTACAAATGCAATTACCATTTTACCTAACGGTAAGATTGCGCCTTGTTGTGTTATAAAAGAAAATTATAGTAAACCAATTGAGAGCTGGAACGATACACAAAGATTTGCCGATCTCAAAGTCGAGGGAACGCCGTCGCCTTGTTCACAATGTGTAAAATATCCCAAAAACAGTTATAAAAGTTTTTTTGATAAATTTGGCGGACCAAATTTACAATATTTAGATTTTAGAAATTCAAATATATGTAATTTGAAATGCAGAACTTGTGGTCCTCATTCAAGCAGTACTTGGGCCGCAGAATTAAATCTAGAGCAGCCAATTATCAAAACTGATGTTAGCGATTATTTAGATCAAATTATTAATGATGGTGTTAGAGAAATTTATTTTGCCGGGGGCGAGCCCTTACTTAATGCAGATCATTGGAAATTGTTAATTAAGCTGATTGAACTGAATTTATGCAATAAAATTAGCTTGATGTATACAACAAATCTTACTATAACAAAATATAAAGATTTAGATATATTTGAAATATGGAAAAAATTTAGAAAAGTCAAGGTTTATGTTAGCGTAGATGCAGTTGGGCTGGCCTTTAATTATATTAGATCTGGAGCCAATTGGGAAACTGTCGATAAAAATATAAACTATCTGTTAAATGAAAAAAAAGTGGATTTGTCTTTAGCATATACCTTGAGTGTCATCTCGGTGTGGTTCTTGCCTGATGTTTTATCCTATGCAAAAGAAAAAAAAATTAATGTAAATATTTTTCAATTGACCGACCCTCATTACTTTACACTTAATGTTTTACCGGACGCTCTAGTAGAAAAATGCGTTGATGTGTTGAATAAGTGTAAACAAACCAATCCTGAATATACAAAAAAATTAGACTTGGCTATCTCAACAGCTAGAACCAATGATGATCAAGGATCGTTTGTGACACTAATTAACAACATATTGCTTTCGGATAAAATTAGATCAGAATCTTTATTTGATTTGTTACCATTTAAAGAAGCTGCTATAGAAAAAGTGTTTCAACATCAATAAACAAATGTCAAAAAGTTCTTTTTTATCAGCTGCCGAAGAAATGCAAGAACGTTTGGGTTCGAGTCTTTGCCTGGCCAAATGGCAGCAAGTGAGCCTACACCTTCCTACAGGATTAACTAACAGTTGTTATCATCCTCCGTTACATGAAATAGATTCTTCACTGTTAAAAGACAATCCTGGTGCGCTACACAATACACCTTACAAAAAAGAACAACGTAAAATAATGTTGCGTAGTGAAAGACCGCAAGAATGTAGTTACTGTTGGACACAAGAAGATTTAGGAAATTTAAGTGATAGACATTACAGATCAGGTGAGCCCTGGGCACGAGAACATTTTGATACAATTGTAAATTCAACAGGAGACGAAGATGCTATTCCTTCCTATGTGGAAGTTAATTTTAATCATGCTTGTAACCTTCGCTGTAGTTACTGTAGTCCACAGTTTAGTTCGTCGTGGGAAGACGAAATCCGTAGATGGGGAGCCTACCCTACTAGTGAACCTCATAATGACCCGAGTCATTTTAACGGGCGTCGTAAGCCTATACCTGTTCGCGAAGATAACCCTTACGTAGATGCATTCTGGGAGTGGTGGCCGAGCTTATATCCAAAACTAAAACATTTTAGAATGACCGGCGGCGAACCATTAATGGATCGTAACACCTACCGTGTTTTTGATTATGTGTTAGCATTTCCTAAATCAGATTTACACATAGACGTTACTAGCAATTTCAGCGTTGAAGAAAAACTATGGCAACAATATTTCAATTATGTGCAACAACTATGTAATACAAATATCGAACATTTCATGCAATACGTAAGTTTGGATACTGGTATCAAGGAACATGCCGAATATATAAGACATGGTATGAATTTTGATCATGTAATTACAAGAGTAAAAACATTTTTGGCCAACATACCATATCGTAACAGTTTAACTTTTATTGTGACAATGAACAATCTAAGCGTACTGGGATTGAAACGACAATTGGAAATAATTCTTGACCTTCGGCGCAATCATAGCAAAACCTATCAACGAGTTTGGTTTGATACACCTATATTAAGACAACCCACGTGGCAAAGCTTACAGATATTACCTTCGATTTATGTCAAACGATTACAGGATGTTATAAATTGGATGCAAGCCAATTTAGAAACGGACGAACGACCGTTTCAAGGGTTCAAAGACTACGAAGTGCAAAGATTGCAACGAGTTGTAGATTGGATGCAAGAAGGTAGCAAATTATCACCAGAATATGTTAAACTACAACGTGCAGATTTTTACAGATTCTTTAACGAGCACGACAAACGTAGAGATACAGATTTTTTAAAAACATTCCCAGAAATGCGAGAATTCTGGGAGGAATGTAGGTATCATGCCCAGAATTAATAACGAAACTGATTTAGAGTATAAACGCAGAGTCATTGACATCAAGTCAGAAAGTTTCTGCGGAGCCAAATGGTACAATGCGACCATATGGTTAGGTAGTGGTATGACTACAAGTTGTCATCATCCTTTGCCGCATCGAGTAGAGGTCGACGATGTACAAGCTAATCCTCGTGCATTGCATAATACACCTAAAAAGAAAGAGGAACGTCGTCAAATGCAAGCAGGCGAAAGGCCTGCAGGTTGTGAATACTGCTGGAAGATCGAAGATATTGGTCGCGACAACGTTAGCGACCGTGTATATAAAACAGTAATATACTCAGATGAGGATTTAGATTATGCGTACCGAACACCTCCTAGTCAAGATATCAATCTTAGAACTCTTGAAATTAGTTTTGATCGCACTTGTCAGTTTGCTTGCTCTTATTGTAACCCTGCATTCAGCAGT